>OGNS01000523.1_pt1 | contig 21003 bp, 13 predicted proteins | sample 1573571 | NCBI WGS metagenome assembly OGNS01 (sample SAMEA2581890, study PRJEB24529) | metagenome | biome: Human gut stool | place: China | collected 2011 | reverse complement strand
GCTGGGGCGTGGCAGATTATCTGGACTATACCGACACCCCGCTGATCGTGGCGGCCATCGAGTGCAACGCCGGGGCGAACAACGAGCGTCTGGTGGAGTATTCCCCCTACCGCTTCGATGACCCCACCTATGGCCACTTTGACGGCAAGGGACAGGCCACCATGAGCTGGTTCATCCACCGGTTCAAGCCTTTGATCGACCAGAATTTCCGCACCCTGCCGGACAGGGAGCATACCTTTATCGGCGGCAGCAGCATGGGCGGGCTGATGAGCCTGTACGCTCTGCTGCAATATAACGATACTTACAGCCGCGCCGCAGCGCTGTCGCCCTCTATCTGGGTGGCACCGGATAAGCTTTCCGGTCTTGTGGGGCGCGCAAAGCTTGCCCCCGGCACAGTGCTGTACATGGACTACGGCTCCCGTGAGATGGGCAACCACGATGGCATCCGCCGACAGTTTTCTGCCTTGAGCGGCAAGCTGATGACCCGGGGCATCCACCTGACCAGCCGCATCGTGCCCGGCGGCACCCACTGCGAGGCCAGCTGGGAAAAGCAGCTGCCCTTCGTGTTCCACACCCTGCTGTATGAGGTGGAGGAATAAGAGAAGGTTAACACCATAACCACACCAAAGGAGGAAACACCATGGAGATGCAGTATTTCAAGGAGTACAGCCCGGAACTGGGACGGGATATGGAGTGCAAGCTTTACGGCCACGCAGGCCGCCCGATGCTGTATATCCCCTGTCAGGACGGCCGATTCTTCGATTTTGAAAACTTCCACATGACCGACACCCTTGCCCCGTGGATCGAGTCCGGGCAGATCATGGTGCTTTCCATCGACACCATGGATCAGGAAACCTGGTCGGACGCACAGGGCAATCCCTACTGGCGCATCCGCCGCTATGAGCAGTGGCTGCGCTACATCACCCGCGAGGTCGCTCCGATGCTTCAGCATCTGGCGCAGCAGCGCAACGGCTGGAGCGATCTGCCCGGCATCATCGCCTTCGGGTGCAGTCTGGGTGCTACCCACGCGGTAAACCTGTACCTGCGCCGCCCGGATATCTTCTGCGGCTGTCTGGCACTCAGCGGCATCTACACTGCTCACTACGGCTTTGGCGACTATATGGACGAGCTGGTGTACATGAACTCCCCCGTGGACTACATGAAGAACTTCCCGGAGGATCACCCCTATATGCAGCTGTTCCGCAGCCAGAAAGCTGTCATCTGCTGCGGTCAGGGCGACTGGGAACAGCCGGACACCACATGGCTGCTCAAGCGCATCTTTGAGGCAAAGCATATCCCCATCTGGGTAGACCTGTGGGGTCACGATGTCAACCACGACTGGAACTGGTGGTATAAGCAGGTAGCATACTATATGCCCTACGTTCTGGGCCAGCAGTGACCCATCCCGTGAAAACGAAACAACGGCGCGTCCATGGACGCGCCGTTGTTTCCCAATATTAAAATCTGTCCCGCCCCGCAGGGGCATTGCAATCATAGAGGTAACGGAAAGAGGAATCAACAAATACTATGCAGAACTTTATTTTTATCTCCCCCAACTTCCCCACGAACTACTGGCAGTTCTGCCGGGAGCTGAAAAACAACGGCCTGAACGTGCTGGGCATCGGCGACCAGCCCTACGAGGAGCTGAAGCCGGAGCTGAAGGCAAGCCTGAACGAGTACTACAAGGTGAACAGTCTGGAAAACTACGACGAGGTGTACCGCGCCGTGGCCTTTTTCGCCTTCAAGTATGGTCGCATCGACTGGCTGGAGTCCAACAATGAATACTGGCTGGAACGGGATGCCGCCCTGCGCACCGATTTCCACATTACCAGCGGCTTCCAGACCTCTGATATGCCCCGCATCAAGTACAAGAGCAAGATGAAGGAGTACTATCAGAAGGCCGGTATCGCCACCGCCCGCTACCACATGGTGGATGACCTTGCAGGCTGCAAGGCCTTTGTGGCACAGGTAGGCTACCCGGTGGTGGTCAAGCCGGACAACGGCGTGGGCGCTTCGGATACCCACCGCCTTTCCAGCGACAAAGAGCTGGAGGCATTTCTGGCCTACAAGGAGAAGGAGCACCCGGATGTGGCTTACATCATGGAGGAGTTCGTCCGTGCCGAGGTGAACAGCTACGATGCCATCATTGACGCCCACGGCAACCCCATCTTTGAGGCGGGCAACGTAAGCCCCGTGTCCATCATGGACATCGTGAACAACGATGACAACTCCATCTACTACATCATCAAGGATCTGCCGGAGGATACCCGCGCCGCGGGCCGTGCCGCCGTCAAGAGCTTTGGGGTGAAGAGCCGCTTTGTCCACTTCGAGTTCTTCCGCATGACCGAGGATCAGTCCAGCATGGGCAAAAAGGGTCAGATCGTGGCGCTGGAAGTCAACATGCGTCCCTGCGGCGGCTTTACCCCGGACATGATCGACTTTGCCCGCTCCACCAACGTGTACAAAATCTGGGCGGACATGATTGCTTTCGGCGGCACCGATATGCCGGTGGGTGAGCACTACTATTGCGCCTTTGCCGGCCGCCGGGACGGCAAGAGCTTCGTTTACAGCCACGAGCAGCTGATGCAGAAGTATCAGGACAACATGCGCATGGTAGACCGCATCCCCGAGGCCCTGTCCGGTGCCATGGGCAACCAGATGTATGTGGCCACCTTCTCCACCCGTGACGAGATGGAAAAGTTCTATTCCGATGTGCTGGCCGTCACCGATGCCACCAACGCAAAGGTGCAGGCTGAGCTGACGAAGGTGCTGGCTCTGGGCGAGCCGGAGGCCGTTTAAAGCCAAAAATTCAAGCCCGGAAAGTCTGCAGACTTTCCGGGCTTGTTCTATTTCATTACACCTTCGCGGCGCCCCGCTCCAGAATACCGTTGAAGCGGGAGAAGAAGGTGATGGTGGTGATGGTGGCTGCCAGAATATCGCTGACCGGCTCTGCCAGAAAAACACCGAATACCGGGTCCGGCAGCAGGTGCGGCAGGATGAAGATGAGCGGGATCAGCAGGATGATCTTGCGCAGGCAGGCCAGCAGCAGGCTGACCTTGGCCTGTCCCAGCGCCATAAAGCTCTGCTGGCAGGCGATCTGGAAGCCCATGGCAAAGATACCGGCCATGTAGATGCGCATGGACCATGTGGTGTAGTCGATCAGCGCCGTATCCGAGGTAAAGATACCCGCCACAGCCCCCGGCGCCAGCATCATGAGCAGCCAGAACAGACAGGTGTAGCAGCTGCACAGGGTCAGCTGGAAGCGGAACGCCTCTTTGACGCGGGACTTTTTGCCTGCGCCGAAATTGAAGCTCATCACCGGCTGACCGCCCTGACAGATGCCCTGAATGGGCAGGGTGCACAGCTGGGAAGCGCTGGTGATGACGGTCATGGCACCCACAGCCACGTCGCCGCCGTACCGCGCCAGACTGGAGCTGAAGCTGATGGACAGCAGGCTCTCAGTGGACATCATCACAAAGGTGGAGATGCCCAGCGCCATCACCGGCAGGATGACCTTCTTTTCCGGGCGCATATAGTCCTTGCGCAGGCGCAGGATGGTCTTTTTGCCGGTGAGGAAGTGCAGGATCCACACCGCGCCCACAGCCTGACTGAGCACGGTGGCAATGGCAGCGCCCCGCACGCCCAGACCCAGACCAAAGATCAGGATGGGGTCGAGAATAATGTTGATGACCGCACCGATGACGGTGGTAAGCATACTGGTCTTGGCAAAGCCCTGCGTGGTGATGAAGGGGTTCATGCCCAGCACCAGCAGCACGAACACCGCGCCCAGAATGTAGATGCGGCTGTAACTCAGCGCATAGGGCAGGGTGGCGTCACTGGCACCAAAGAGCCGCAGCAGGGTGGGTGCTCCGGCGTAGAACACCACGGTCAGCACCACCGAGAAGAGCAGCAGCATGGTAAAGCTGTTGGAGATGATCTTTTCTGCCTGCTCCTTGTCGCCCTGCCCCAGCGCAATGGCGGTGCGGGGTGCGCCGCCCGCGCCCACCAGCATGGCGAATGCGTTCAGCAGCATAAGGATGGGGGTGAACAGTCCCACGCCGGTCAGCGCTGCCGCGCCGATGCCGGCAATATGTCCGATGTAAATGCGGTCCACGATGTTATACAGCAGGTTGACCACCTGTGCAACGACCGCCGGGATCATGAGCTGCAGCATCAGCTTTTTTACGCTGCCAGAGCCCATATCCTGTTTTGCCTGTGCCATGGAAGTGATTCTCCTTTTACTTCAAATTTGAACTATCTCTTATATTATACTCAAAACCCGCAAAAATACCAGTCCTTTTTGCAAAATTTTCCGTGTTGCGCAAAAAAGCGTGTTCCTCCCCTACCGCCGTACCGGTCTTGCCGCCATGTCCTCTTTGCAGTGCGCTTTTCCGGGCGGCAGCGGCCTTTGCATCCAAGTTTTCGGCGATATGTCTGTAAAAAAGCAAGGTTTTTCGTCAGGTTTGTGTCTTGTGCACAGCGGCATTTTTCAGTACAATAAAGAAGCAGAGAAGAAAAATAAGCGCTGCGACCAAAATAGGTTGCCGCGCTGTTTTGTATTTTGCGGCGCAGCTGCGCCCGGTGAAAAAAGGAGTGCTGTACAATGATCAACATGGTCAAGCTTCCCACCAGCAAAAGCGAACTGTTCCTGCGGGTGGCCAAGGGACATTTTGCCACCAGCCACAGCCACATCAACTATTACATCGACGTGACCACCCAAAAGACCCGCCTTTCCGAGGCAAAAGCCGTGGCAAAGGAGCTGGTCAGCGCTTACCAGCACAGCACCATCGTGGATACCGTGCTCTGCTTGGACGGCACGCAGGTCATTGGCACCTGCCTTGCCAACGAGCTGACCAAGGACGGCTTTACCAATATGAACGCCCACAAGACCATCTACATCGTCACCCCGGAATACACCTCCGGCAGCCAGATCATTCTGCGGGATAATCTTGCTCCCATGGTCAAGGGCAAGCACGTCCTCATTCTGGCGGCATCCATCACCACCGGCTACACCATTCAGGCAGCCGTGGAAGCCGTGAACTACTACGGCGGCATCGTGGCCGGGCTTTCGGCTATTTTTGCCACCACTCACGAGTGCCTTGGCTACCCGGTCACCTCCATCTTCGACCCCACCAGTCTGCCGGATTACGCCAGCTTCGACTCCCGCGACTGCCCCCTGTGCAAGGCCGGGCAGCACATTGACGCGCTGGTAAACAGCTTCGGCTATTCGGCGCTGTAAGCAAAGCGGAAAGTATGTTTTATCAGCCGTTCCGAAACGCCTGCAGGCGTTTCGGAACGGCTTTTTTCAGGAGAAGCCGCGCCCTGTTTTCGTCAAAACGGCAAAAAACTCAATGGCTTTTTGTAGCATTGCCAAAAGTTCCCATACTGTGCTTGACAACGCTTTTTTTATAAGATACCATAAACCCAGAAAGCGAGTTTGGGACGCCTTGAACAACATTACAGGAGGTATTTATAGCATGAAACTGTACAAAAAAGCGGCAGCCTGTCTGCTGACCGCAGCCATGGCAATTTCCATGTTGACCGCTTGCGGCGGTGGCGGTGGCAGCACCCCCCCCCGATAAACCCGGTGGCAACACTCCCAGCCCCCTGCCCAACAACCCTGACCAGATCATTCTGCCTGACATCGACGAGGGCGAAGGCGGCAGCGAGGGCACCGGGACCAAGCCCACCAAGACCCCCATTATCGATGTGAACAACAGCAAGCTGGTACAGTTCACCAAGAAATACGCCGGTGCTACGGAGTTCTATGTTGAAATGCAGGAAGTCGACTATAAGGACGGCTCTGCTGCGCGTTCCATCGATGGACGTGCTGCCCGGAAGGGTGAGAACTGCTATGTGAGCATGACCACGTTGGGCAAGAATAACAAACAGCAGCTTATCGAGACTCTGATGCTCAAGAATAAATCGACTTGGGATCAGTACCTGCTTTTCCGCAGCAGCAAGGCAGCCGTCAAGTCACGCAGCGAGGATGACATTGATCTGTCTCTGGGCGTTCTCATCGCGTCCAAGCTGCCCACTCAGATGTGGTCTACCGAGATAAAGGTAGGTCCGACCAAGTATTATGCCGAGGTCTATAAGTACTACTCCTACGAGTATACCACCTGCTTTACTGCAGACGGCAAACCTGTTTATCAGTTTGTAAGAGATCTCAGAGATCTCAACGAAAAGCAGCTCATTAGCGCCACTCTGTACAAGACCATTCGGGTCGGTTCCGGCACCAGCAATGGTCTGTGCGCGCTGCCCACCGGCACCAAGACCTATAGCTTTGATGACAATACCGGCAGCCTCACCGATGCAAAGGGCAACATGTTCACTCTGAAAGAGAACGGTACCACCGGCATTAAGGTTTATGATAAGGCCGGCAAGGATGTCACCGACGACTTCAAGTGGTTGAGCGATTTCTTCGAGATGATGTCCTGACCCCATGACCGTAATTTTCCACACACAGCCTACGTCCCATAACGCGTAATATGTGTTCTAAGGAGCTGCCGCACCCGAGCGGCAGCTCCTTTTTGTTGTCCCACGGGCGGGATTGTGCTATACTGATACCAGACGAAACTAGGAGAACGAGGTATCAAATCCATGAAAATTCCCGCAAACGGTTTTACCCACGCCGGCAAGTTCCATGCCGATGACGTGTTTGCAACGGCGCTATTGCAAATTCTGCGCCCGGATATCAAGATCACCCGCGGCTTTACCGTGCCTGACGATTTTGACGGTATCGTGTATGATATCGGCTTTGGGATGTTCGACCATCATCAGGAGCCCCGGGAGTACCGCGCCAACGGCGTGCCCTACGCGGCCTTTGGTCTGCTGTGGCGGGTGCTTGGCCCGGGTCTTGTGGGCGAGCGGCAGGCGCGGCTCATTGACGAAAACTTCATCCAGCCGCTGGACCTGAACGACAACACCGGCGAGCAGAACAGCCTGTGCGATGCCATCGGCTTTTTCAACCCGGTGTGGGACTCCAAGGAGGATCAGGACAGCTGCTTTTTCAAGGCGGTGGCTGTGGCAAAGCAGATCTTGGAAAACCAGATCGATAGCGCCAACGCCGTGAACCGCGCGGACGAAAAAGTGCAGCAGGCCTACCGCAACTCCCGCGACGGCATCGTGGTGCTGCCCTGCTATCTGCCGTGGAAAAACGGCCTGTACAAGACTGATGCTCTGTTTGTGGTGTACCCCAGCCAGCGCGGCGGGTGGAGCGCCCAGTGCGTCACCGACCACAAGACCAAAAAGTCCAAGCTGCCCTTTCCCCAGTCTTGGGCGGGGCAGCCGCAGGAGGTCATCGAGCAGAAGAGCGGCATCCCGGGCATCAGCTTCTGCCACGCCAGCCGCTTCCTCATCACCGCCAAGGACAAGGAGACCGCCCTTGCCGCCTGCCGTCAGGTGTTGAAAAACAATGGACGCCTTGCCTGACGCCGCCTACGTCTACATGGTGCGCTGCACCGGCGGGCAGCTGTACACCGGTTGGACGAACCACCCCGCCGCCCGGCTGAAAGCGCACCAGAGCGGCAAGGGTGCCCGCTACACCCGCGCCCACGGCGCGGTAGGCTTTGCCTATCTGGAGCGCTGCGCGGACAAACGCACCGCCCTGCGCCGGGAAGCCGCCCTGAAAAAGCTTTCCAAGGCGGAAAAAGAGGTACTGTGCGCCGCATGGCAGGCCGCCGGGTGCCCCGGGGTGGAGACGATTTGAAATGCCCTCCGCGGGAAGGTGGCGCGTAGTGCCGGATGAGGGGCAACACCCGTTAGCCTTACACGCCCTCTCAGGCGCTCCCGCGCCAGCTCTCCCAAGGGGAGAGCCAAGCCGTTAGCCTCGATGCTAAAGTGTTAGATGTAATGAGGAAGTTTCCGGCAGTGCTCTTGCCTCTCCCTTTGAGGAAAGACTTCCCCCGCTCCGGGGGAAGATGTCGCGCAGCGACAAAAGGGGGAGTGTGGATGCGAACGTAGTGCGCAGACGGAGAGGGCGCACGCCGTTAGCCCTATTTTAAAGTATCTAAAAGCAGCAAGGCCGTCCGGCATTCGCCGGACGGCCTTGCTGCGCTTATTGGAAAGGATCGATCGGGAGATGGCAATTGTTATTTCGCCAGACCCAGCTTTTTCAGCCGGTTCCATGCGCGGATGACCTGTACCTTGGTCACACGCTTGCCGGGCAAGAATACCCGCGCCCCTGTCAGCCTGCAATGCTGTGTCTGTATTCAGTGTACCACGTTTTGCCCGCTTTGGACGGTTTTGGGCACGAATCGCCCCGCAAATGCGCTGAAACGACCCGGTGCACCACACGCACCCGCAAAAAACAGAAAACCGCCCGGTTTGCGGTTACCGGACGGTTTTCTGCTCTATAGGAATTACGGGAATGGCATATTGAACAGAGCACTGCTCTGTGCCTGTAGTATACCACGAACGGCGGCAAAAGTAGAGCAATTCTGCGTGAATGGCCCCTGAAATGCATCGAATCGCCCTGAAAAACCCCAAAAAAGCCCTTGCGCACCCTTTTGGGACGCAAAAAAGGGACTGCCGCACAGCGCTGTGCAGCAGTCCCTGCGGGGTTATAAGGGGTTAAGGGGCAGCGGTTTTAGCCGCGCTGCTGGTAAGTCTTCCAAGTGCGGATCACTTCCATGCGGCCCACGCGGCTGCCGGGCTTGAAGCTGCCGTCCTGTGCGGACATCAGGCCGGTCTCCACGACCCAGCGAATGGCCTGCAACTCTGCGGCATCTGCTGCCACATCGTTGAACAGTGCAGTGCTCTGGGTAGCGGGCTTGCCTGCGGCGGTCCACAGTGCAACTGCCAGCTGCTGGCGGTTAGCGGGGATGGCCATGCCCTCGGGCAGAACGCTCTTCAGGTAGGCGGTAGTGCCAACAATGTAGGCACCTGCGCCAATGGCTGCGCCGCCCACAGCGGCTACTGCCACAATGGCTGCACCGCCGCCGTCACTGTCACCGCCGGGTGCGGGGGTGGGGTCGGGGTCGGGCTTAGTAAGCGTATCGAACGCAGCCATCAGATCCACATCATGGTCGGGCATGGTGAATTCCAGCACGCGTGCGGTGCGCTGCTCCTCGGTCAGCTCCAGACCGGTGCAGCTCCAGCTCTTGAACACGCTGGTCTCGGTGTCCTCGTCTGCGGTGGCCTTGAGCTCTGTACCCATGGGCACAGCCTTCAGGTCGGCAACAGCGCTGCCATCCTTCAGGGTGACCTTTGCATAGGAAACAATAAGCTTATAGTTCTCGGGCGCGGGATCGGGCTTAGTAGGAGTAACGAACTCCGCCACCAGATTCACACCATGGTCGGGCATGGTGAAGTACACCACGCGTGCGGTGCTCTGCTCCTCGGTCAGGTCCAGACCGGTGCAGCTCCAGTTCTTGAACACGCTGGTCTCGGTGTCCTCGTCTGCGGTAGCCTTGAGTTCTGTACCCACGGACACAGCTGTCAGGTCGGCAACATCGCTGCCATCCTTCAGGGTGACCTTTGCATAGGAAACAATAAGCTTATAGTTCTCGGGCGCGGGATCGGGCTTAGTAGGAGTAACGAACTCCGCCTTCAGGTTCACATCATGGTCGGGCATGGTGAAGTACACCACGCGTGCGGTGCTCTGCTCCTCGGTCAGGTCCAGACCGGTGCAGCTCCAGTTCTTGAACACGCTGGTCTCGGTGTCCTCGTCTGCGGTAGCCTTGAGTTCTGTACCCACAGGCACAGCTGTCAGGTCGGCAACAGCGCCGCCATCCTTCAGGGTGACCTGTGCACCGGAGACATCGAGTTTATTCGTAGGAGTAACGAACTCCGCCTTCAGATTCACATCATGGTCGGGCATGGTGAAGTACACCACGCGTGCGGTGCTCTGCTCCTCGGTCAGGTCCAGACCGGTGCAGCTCCAGTTCTTGAACACGCTGGTCTCGGTGTCCTCGTCTGCGGTAGCCTTGAGTTCTGTACCCACGGACACAGCTGTCAGGTCGGCAACATCGCTGCCATCCTTCAGGGTGACCTGTGCACCGGAGACATCGAGTTTATAGGTCTTGGGAGCGTTCTCGGTGTACTGTGCCTTCAGCGTGACGTTATTTGCGGGCATCGTGAAGGAGATGGTCGCCTTAGTGGTGTCCACGTCAGTGGGCAGACCGGTCACTTTCCAACCGGTGAAGGTGTAACCGTCCTTCTCGGGTGCGGTAGCAACGAGCTCTGTGCCCACAGGCACAGCCGTCAGGTCGGCAACAGTGCCGCCGTCCTTCAGGGTGACCGTTGCATCGGAGACATCGAGTTTATAGGTCTTGGGAGCGTTCTCGGTGTACTGTGCTTTCAGTGTGACCTTGTTTGCGGGCATCGTGAAGGAGATGGTCGCCTTAGTGGTGTCCACGTCAGCGGGCAGACCGGTCACTTCCCAACCGGTGAAGGTGTAACCGTCCTTCTCGGCTGCGGTGGCAACGAGCTCTGTACCCACGGGCACAGCTGTCAGGTCGGCAACAGCGCCGCCGTCCTTCAGGGTGACCTTTGCATCGGTGACATCGAGTTTGTAGGTCTCGGGAGCATTTGCGATATACTTCGCGTTCAGCGTGACCTTGTTTGCGGGCATCTTGAAGGTAACGGTCGCCTTGGTGGTGTCCACGTCAGTGGGCAGACCGGTCACTTTCCAGCCGGTGAAGGTCTTGCCTTCCACCGGCTGTGCAATAACCGTAACGTCCTCATCAAAGACACGCGGTTCGTCCTTCCCATCCACGGTCAGGGTGTAGGTGTTCTTCTTGTACTGCGGGGTCAGCGTGACGTTGTTTGCGGGCATCGTGAAGGTGATAGTTGCCTTGCTGGTGTCCGTACCCTCGGGCACGCCATCTACCTCCCAACCGGTGAAGGTGTGACCTCCCTTCTCGGGTGCGGTAAACGTGACTTCCTTACCAAATGCACGGCGTTCTTCCTTCCCGTCCACGGTCAGGGTGTAGTAGATCGGCTCATAGCGGTTCGTCACCCGCACGTCATTGCTGGGCATGGAGAACTGGAGTTCGATATGCGTGCCGGTATCGGTGATGGTATACGCATCCTCTGCCAAACCTTCGATCTTCCAGATAACGTTATTGCCTTCCTGCTTGTCAACGCTAAGGGTGATCTTATCGCCCTCATTATGCGCCTTGCCTTCCTGAGCATTCCAGTAGTAGTAATACTTCGGCTTGGTCGGCTCGGGCACAACATAGGTGTCCACTTCGTACTGGTTGCCAACGTAGTGGTCACTATCATTCACCACGATGTAAACGCTGTAAGTGCCTGCCTTGGTGGGCTTCGTCACAGACGGGAACGAGCCATCCTCCGGGTCATACTGGATAGAATACAGCGGGGCATCGTCAAAATACATCTTGCCGTTATAGGTTGCAGTTTGGGTCTTGGAGTCATACGCAAAGTCGGCGCTGCTCGGGGTATATTTGCGTACCACCTCGCCGATATCAAGCGAGCCTTCTGTGTACTTGTCGCCCTCTTGCGCTACGATGCGCTGCTTGTAGACGCCGTACTCGTCATACGGCGGGTAGGTTGCAAACACCTTGTTGTCGGAGGTGCGCACATAGACGAGGCTCAATTTGCCCACGCCATCCTTTTTGCAGGTAATGCCCGGGACGAGCGTGCTCCAGTCGATGTCAAAGTCGCTCTTGCTCAGGGAAGAGAAGGGCAGCTTTCCGGTGGTGGCCATGTTCACCACAATAGGCTCGCCGTCATTCTTGGCGGTGATATTCAGCGAGCGGTCAATGGCAGAGGTGCCCTTGTTGTAATCGCTGGCTTCCGCACCGTTGATGTTCGTGACTGCATTGCTGAAGCGGATCTCTGCCTTGACATTACCGATAAGGTAAACCGCGTCTGTTGCTGCGGCATAGTCGTTGAGGCGTTCCACAGTGCCGTCCGTCATCATCAGCTTGCTCTGCTGCTGACCGGCGGCAAGGTATTTGCTTTCAATATAGCCACAGCTTACCGTATTGGAAACAGCGGCCTCGCTGTCGCCGTCCGTTTTCAGGCTGCCAAGGATCATGGCATTCTGGATAACCGTTTTCTCCGTGGCATAGCTCGGCAGCTGGATATCGTGGAACACACCGCCGGTGACCTCGCTGTTCTGGTTCAGCTGGACCACAGCGTTGAATGCGCCGCCGGTGATCGTACCATAAGCGCGGACGACATCTTGGAAAGTGCCGCCTGCGATGGTGCTGTTGTCATCCGCGTAGACATCCTTCTGGAAGGTACCGCTTTCAACGGTGGCATTCTGCATATTAACAGAGCTATCCGCCTCAATGCCGGTGACGGTCACATTTGCAAAAGTGATCTGCTCCACGGCAATGGCCTTATGGTAGGGGTTGATGGCACCCGAAGCAAGATCCACCGGGTTGCCGTCCGGGGTGGTGATGTAAAGCGCCGCGCGTGTCCTTCCGTTCTCTTTCATGGTGGCGTACTTCCAGCCCAGACCCTCATAGAGGTTAGCCGTCATGCCCCCGCCGCTCACCGGCACACCGGTCACGCCGGTCAGGTCGGGCAGACCCTTTTCGGTAATGCGCAGAGGCTTGAGGTCGCTTGGATCGGTGGACTTATTCACAAAGATCTCTGCGCCGTCATTGTTGCCGGTAATGCGCAGCACCTTGCCGTTGGCAGAGGTGTTGGCGTTGTAGCTGCTGACCGGTGCATCGTTGATGCTCAGCACATCGGTGTTCAGGGTAAGTTCTGCGCTGCCTGCGCCCACCAGATAGATGGTATTGGTGGAAAGAGGCAGAGTTCTGCCGTTCATCGCAGTCACACCGCCGTTGCGCACCACCAGCGTGCTGAGCTGCTGTCCTGCGGGCAGCAGCTTCTGGATGCCGTCAGGCAACTCGCCCAGAACCGTATCCGAAATGGTGTAGGTGTTATTGCCATAGGTATTGAAATTGCAGCTTTGGATCACCGCATTGGTGATAGAGCACGAGCTATTGCAGAACAGGGAATCGAAGGTGCCGCCGGTGATCTCGACCGCACCGTTCCCGTTGATCGAGCTGATGCCCGCGCTGACATTGTGGAAGGTGCCGCCGCTGATCTTACCGCTGGTGATCTTCAGTCGGCCGTTTTCGCCAAACTCACCGCCGGTAATATTAGCATTGGTGATCTCGACATAGCAGTTGATAGGCACATCGCTCAGCTTACTGAAATCGAAGTCCGCGCCGCCCTGATCCAGGATCTGCAAAGTGCTTTCATTGCTGCTGTCTTTGGGGTAGCAGTTATAACCCCAGCCGTTGCCCATGTAAACACGGTGCAGCTTTGCGTCCGTGTCCAGACTGTCCACATAGGTCACGTCGGTCAGATCGGGCTGACCCTCATTGTTAAAGCGCAGTTCTGTGGCGCCAAGTGCCATAGGAACCAACTTCATGGGTGCGCCGTTCTGCGCCGGGATCATGTTAAAGCTGGCGGAAAGCGTTTTTCCGTCATCGCTGATGGAGATCGTGGCAATCGTAGAGCCAAAGTATGTGAAGGCGTAATTTTGGGTACCGGCGGGCAGTGCCATGACACTGCCGCCGGTAGAGGCTACCGCCCATACATCGCAGCCGGTGTCGCTTTCCACTGCCAGTTCCAGATCGTTCCCGTTACCGGAATAGTTATACTTCTTGATGATATAGATTTTTGTTTCCTTTTGTCCGTTCAGGGTGCAGTTTTTCGGCAGCAGCAGCTGGTGTGCCTGCTGCTGCGTATCAGTGCTCAGGCCGGAGATATCGCGGAAAAAGCCGCCCCGGACATTGCCGCCGTTCTCAGTCACCTTATCGTAGGTGCCGCCGTCAATGGTGCCCAGATTCAGCTGCACATCGGCGTAGCTGCCGCCCAGAACGCAGACGCCGTACATATTGTCGGCTTCTATTAAAAGTGTGCCGGTGACAGTGCCATCCAGCAGATAAACCGTGTAACTATTAGCATTCTTGACGGTCACATTGCAGCTGACCGTGCCGCCCAGAATGTACTCGGTATCTTCACTGCCGGTACCGGTGATGGTCAGCCCGGTAGTTTCGTCAAAGCTCCAGCCGGTACCGGACGCTGCCTTGGGCAGACCGTTCGTACCGATCTTGATCTTGACCACCTGATTTTTTGTTTCAGAGTTCGTACCAACAGCCTCATGCTCGTTTTCCGAGCTGTAAGTGATGCTGTTGGTCTCTTCCGCCGCCGCGGAAGAAAGCCCTGCCCCTGCATCTGCAAATGCGGATACAGGGAGAATGGAGAGCATCATACTGAGTGCCAGTATCATGCTCACGATGCGTTTTTTCATGATATCCTCTCCTTTGTCGGTTGATTTGTCCGGCTATACCCCCAAACGGAACAGCCGGAACGGACAAAAACGCCAAGTTGAGTATAGCACCAAAATTCAAGGAAATAAAGCGCTTTTGCGGGCAGCACCTGCCAAAAAAAGGTGCAAAATTATGGGCAAAATCACGATACGGGGGGGGGGTATGCTTCTCTCCCATAAAAAAGCAGTTCCGAAACGCCCGCAGGCGTTTCGGAACTGCAACACAAAATATTCTTTCCGCTCTTTATGCCCAAGCGGGCATTCAAAAGCGTTTTACTTGCCCGCCAGCAGCACCGCCAGCACGGCTTTCTGGACGTGCAGACGGTTCTCTGCCTCGTCAAAGATCTCGTCCGCGTGCTGCTCGAACAGGGCGGTGGAGATCTCCTCGCCCCGGTGGGCGGGCAGACAGTGCAGCACCAGCGCGTTGGGCTTTGCGTTTTCCAGCAGACGGCCGGTGAGCTGGAAGCCCACAAAATCCCGCAGACGCTGCTCGCTCTCGGCAGTGCCGGGGGCGGTGGTGTTCCATGCGGCGGTAGCTACGATGTCCGCATCCCGCAGGCCCTCGGCGGGGTCGGTGGTCAGGTGGAAGGCATTGCCGTATTTGTGGGCAAACATCAGCACATCCGCTGCCGGTCGGTAGCCCGGAGGACAGACGCAGGATACCTGCATCCCCGCCAAAAGGCCGCCCACGATCAGGCTGTTGGCCATGTTGCTGCCGTCGCCCACAAAGCAGAGCTTCAGCCCTGCCAGCGTGCCCCGGCGCTCCCGGATGGTCATCAGGTCAGCCAGCACCTGACAGGGGTGTGCGTAGTCGGTAAGGCCGTTGATCACCGGAATGCCGGAAAGCTCGGCCAGTTCCTCCAAGTCCCGCTGGCGGTAGGTGCGCCAGACGGCGCAGTCGTAGTAGCGCCCCAGCACCCGGGCGGTGTCCCGCAAAGGCTCGCCCCGCCCGGCCTGCAGCTCGGCGGTGTTCATGTAGTTGCCAAGGCCGCCCATCTGGTACACACCCACCTCAAAGCTGGTGCGGGTGCGGGTGGACGCTTTGGAAAACAGGAGCGCCACGCTTTTGCCCGCCAGCAGCGGCTCGGTGCGGCCCGCCTTGCAGTCCGCCTTCAGCTGGTCTGCCACATCCAGAATGTGGGTCAGCTCGGCGGGGGAAAGGTCGCTCATTTTCAGCAGATTTTTCATGCCTGCTCCTTCGGAGCCGTCGGCTCCATCGTGCCCAGCACCTCGGCCAGCACCTCCAGCGCCATGTCTACCTCGTGTTCGGAGACGGTCAGCGGCGGCAGCAGACGCAGCCGGGTCTTTGCGGTAAGCACCAGCAAGCCCTTTTCGCGGCAGGCAGCCAGCACATCCGCAGCCTGCACATCAAAGAATTCGATGCCCACCATCAGGCCGATGCCGGAAATGTTCTTGACGTGGGGCAGCTTTGCCAGGCCGGTGCGCAGCTGTACGGCGCGCTCGCTGACCTGCGCAAGGAAGCTCTGGTCCAGACGATCCACCACCACGTTGGCACCGGCGCATACCACCGGGTTGCCGCCAAAGGTGGAGCCGTGGGTGCCGGGACCCATGCCCTCGGCTACCTTTTCATTCATCAGCACCGCGCCGATGGGCAAGCCGCCGCCCAGCCCCTTGGCAAGGGTGACGATGTCCGGCTTGAGGTTATAGTGCTCACAGCACAGGAAGGTGCCGGTGCGGCCTACGCCGGTCTGCACTTCGTCCACGATGAGCACAAGGTCTTTTTCGTCGCACAAAGCGCGCACGGCCTGTACATAGTCCGGGTCCAGCGCCATCACGCCGCCCTCGCCCTGAATCAGTTCCATCATCACGGCGCAGGTGTGGCGGTCTACCAGTTCCTGCAGCGCTTCGATATCCCCCGCCGGGACGTACTGGAAGCCTTCGTTGAAGGGGCCGAAGTAGTTGTGGAACACCTCCTGCCCGGTGGCGGTCAGGGTGGCAAGGGTGCGGCCATGGAAGCTGTTGACCAGCGTGATAACGTTGTAGCGGTCCTTGCCGTAATGGTCTACGCTGTACTTGCGGGCGGCCTTGATGGCGCCCTCGTTGGCTTCAGCACCGGAATTGCCAAAGAAAACCTTGCTCATGCCGGTGCGCTTGCACAGCTTTTTCGCCAGCTTGCCGCAGGGTGCGGTGTAGTACAGGTTAGAGGTGTGCTGCAATTTGTGTGCCTGCTGGGACACGGCTTCTGCCCATGCAAGGTCGCAGTAGCCAAGGCTGTTCACCCCGATGCCGCTGGTGAAGTCCAGATACTTCTGTCCCTCCGGGCCCTCGGCGTACAGCCCGTGCCCCTTTTCCAGCACGACGGGGTTGCGGTTATAGGTGTGCAGGACGTACTCGTTGTCCCGCTTGATGACTTTTTCAGAATCCATAGGTGTACCTCCTGTAACATGGAGTTCTTGCGCAATGCTGTGCGGACTCCTCTGAAGCTGTACCGCCACCGCTGAAATCTTTCCCCCCAAAGGGGGAAGGCTTTTAAGCGCTCCTGCAAAGGGAAAAAGCGGAGCGGTTTCGTTGCCTTTATTATAACTTTCCGCCGGCGATTGCGCAATCTTTTTATTCGCGGTGGCTGCGGCGGTAGAAGCGGGTACCGGAGCCGCGGTCGGAGAACAGTTCCAGCAGGATGGAGTGCGGCACGCGGCCATCAATGATGACCGCCTCGTGCACGCCCTGATAGATGGCATCCGCCATGCCGCCGATCTTGGGGATCATGCCGCCCGCAATGATGCCGGCGGACTTGTAGCCCTCGATCTCGGTCACCTCCACCTCGGGGATGAGGGTGGTCTCGTCCTCCTTATCCCGCAGCAGGCCTGCGATATCGGTCATGGACACCAGCTTTTCCGCCTTGAGGGCAATGGCGATCTGGGCCGCGGCAGTGTCCGCGTTGACGTTGTACGCCTGCCCAAGGTCGTCCATACCCACGGTGGCAATCACCGGGATAAAGCCGCCGTCCAGCAGGCTTTCGATCAGGGTCGCATCCACATGGACGATCTCGCCCACATGACCCAGCTGAGGGTCCAGCTCGGTGCAGCGGAGCATCTGTCCGTCCATGCCGCACAGACCCACGCCGCGCCCGCGCAGCTTTGCCACAAGGTCCTTGTTTACCTTACCGGCCAGCACCTGCTGCACGATCTCCATGGTAGCATCGTCCGTCACCCGCAGACCATTTGCAAAGTGGCTCTCTACGCCCACCTTCTTGAGCATCTCGTTGATGGCGGGGCCGCCGCCGTGCACCAGCACCACCCGCACGCCCAGCAGCGTCAGGGTGACAAGGTCGTTCATCACGGCGTTTTTCAGCGTCTCGTTGATCATGGCGTTGCCGCCGTATTTGATGACCATGGTTCTGCCATGGTATTTCTGGATATAAGGGGTGGCCTCCGAAAAAAGCCGCGCCATTTCTTCGTTTTTCATCTGTTCCGCGCTCCTGTCAGGTTCTGTAATCGCCGTTGATCTTCACATAGTCGTAGGTCAGGTCACAGCCCCACGCCTTGGCGCTTGCCTCGCCGGTGCCCATATCCACCTTGACCAGAATATCGTGCTCTGCCAGCACCTTGGCGGCTTCGTCCTCGCTGTACGGATGGTAGGCTGCGTTCTCGCACACATACACCTCGCCCGCCTTGCTGGAGAGCCAGACGCAGACCTTATCAATGGAGAAGTCCCCGGGGGTGTAGCCGATGGCGCACAGGATGCGTCCCCAGTTGGCATCGCGGCCAAAGACCGCCGCCTTGAACAGGTTGGAGCAGACCACGCTGCGGCTGACGGCGCGGGCGGTCTTCAGGTCGGGCGCGTGGGTCACTTCGCAGGTGATCAGGTGGGTAGCGCCCTCGCCGTCTCCGGCGTGCTCGGCGCACATGTGCTCTGCAATGGCGGTCAGCGCTGCCACAAAGGCGGCGTAGTCCGCGTTCTCTTCGCAGATCTCCGGGTTGCCCGCCAGACCAGACGCCATAATGATCAGGGTATCGTTGGTGGAGGTATCCAGATCCACGCTCATCTGGTTATAGGTGCCGGGCACTACCGTCTTGAGCGCCTTTTCCAGCAGCGCGGGCGAGACGGCGGCATCGGTGGTGTAGAACGCCAGCATGGTGGCCATGTTGGGGGCGATCATGCCGCTGCCCTTGCCGATGGCACCAACGGTGCACACCTTGCCGCCCAGCTCGAACTGGATGGCGTATTCTTTTTTATGGGTGTCGGTGGTCATGATGGCGGTGGCAGCGTCCGTGCTGCCCTGCGCGGTAGCGGCCAGCTTTTCCGCCGCCGCCGGGATGCCCCGGGCAAAGGGGTCGATGACCATAGGCTGACCGATGACGCCGGTGGAGGCGGGCAGAACGTCCTTTGCGTCCATGTTCAGCGCCTTGCCTACCAGTGCACAGCACTCCTCGGCCAGCGCCACGCCGTTGGCGGCGCAGGTGTTGGCGTTGCCGCTGTTGACCACAATGGCCTGTGCATAGCCATCGGCCAGATGGGCGCGGTCCACCTTGATGGGCGCACCGCAGACCTTGTTGGTGGTGTATACGCCCGCAGCAGCGCAGCGCACCTCGGCCCTGATGAGCGCCAGATCGTATTTTTCGCTGTGATTTGCCCGGATGCCGCAATGGACACCGGCGGCGGCAAAACCCTTGGGCGCGCAGATGCCGCCCGCAACTTCCTTATACTGCATAACGATTTTCCTTTCCCACAAAGAAAAACAAGTTTATTCCAAGCCCTTGGTCTCTTCCAGACCCAGCATCAGGTTCATGCACTGGACGGCGGCACCGGAGGAGCCCTTGCCCAGATTATCAAACAACGAGACCAGCATCATCTGGTCTCCGGCGGCGTTCACGGTCAGGTACAGTTCCATGCGGTCGGTGCCCGCCATGGCGTTGGAGTACAGACCGTTTTCCGGCAGCGGCTCGTTCAGCCCGTGCACCTTCACGGTGGCGGCGTCCTTGTAGTAATCCGCAAGGGCGGCAGCCACGGCCTCGGCGGTAGTGCCCGCAAGAGTAAGATCCAGCGGCACCAGCACCTGCATCCCGCAGTAGTAGTCGCACACCACCGGCACGAACATCGGCGTGTGCGCAAGGCCGCTGATCTTCTGCATCTCCGGCAGGTGCTTATGGCCAAGGCTCAGGCCGTAGCTCTTGGGCGCATTCAGCTTGCTGTGCGCCGGGCGGTCGGGGCTTTCGTAGTCCGCGATCATCTTTTTGCCGCCGCCGGAGTAGCCGGAGATGCCGGTGCAGCTGAAGGGGTAGCTTTGCGGCACCAGCCCCAGCTCCACCAGCGGGCGGGCGATGCTGATAAAGCCGCTGGCATAGCAGCCGGGCACTGCCACGCGGTAAGAGTTCTGAATTTTTGCCTTCTGTCCCTTCAGCTCCGGGAAGCCGTAGTCCCATGCGGCATCAGTGCGGAAGGCGGTGGAGGTGTCCAGCACCTTCACGTCCGGGCGCAGCAGGGGCATGACTTCTTTAGAAGCCGCATCCGGCAGGCAGAGGAAGGCAAGGTCGGCAGAATTGATGACCTTTGCCCTCTCGTGCACGTCCTTGCGCCCTTCGGCAGAGATGGACAGCAGCTCGATCTCCGGGCGGGATGCCAGACGGTCGGCGATGCGCAGGCCGGTGGTGCCGGAAGAGCCATCAATAAATACCTTTACCTTCATGCGTTTTCCTCCTCCCATGCGTCCAGCCGCGCCGTTGCCAGCGCGATCTGCTTTTCTACGCTGGCGGCGCTGGGGCCGCCGTAGCTGGTGCGTCCCTCGCAGCAGTGCACAAGGTCGATGGCATCATAGATATCGGCCCCGAACAGCGGGCTGTAACTCTGGAACTGGGTCAGGGTCAGCTCTTCCAGCGTTTTGTCGGCGGCAATGCAGTCCGACACCATGCAGCCGGTCAGCTTGTAGGCATCCCGGAAAGGCATCCCCTTCTTGGTCAGGTAGTCGGCGCAGTCGGTGGCGTTGATAAAGCCCTTTGCGGCGGCGCGGCGCATATTGGCGGGCAGGGTCTTCATGGTGTCCAGCATGGGGGTGATGGTCTTGAGGCAGAGTTCCAAGGTATCCACTGCATCAAAGATGGCTTCCTTGTCCTCCTGCATATCCTTGTTGTAGGCCAGCGGCAGACCCTTCATCATCACCAGCAGGGTGTTCAGGTCGCCGTACACCCGGCCGGTCTTGCCGCGGATCAGCTCCGTGACATCCGGGTTCTTCTTCTGGGGCATAATGGACGAGCCGGTGGTAAAGGCATCGTCCAGTTCAATGAACTTGAACTCCCAGCTGCACCACAGGATGATCTCCTCCGAAAGGCGGGACAGGTGCATCATGCAGATGGAGATGGCGCTTGCCAGCTCGATGCAGAAATCACGGTCGGACACGCCGTCCAGACTGTTGGCGCAGGGGGCGGCGAAGCCCAGCTTTTCGGCGGTGAAATCCCGGTCTAGCGGGTAGGTAGTGCCTGCCAGTGCGCCAGAGCCCAGCGGGCACTGGCTGTCCATGCGGGCGGTGGCGTCCGCAAAGCGGTCGAGGTCGCGCAGCAGCATGGAGGCGTAGGCCATCAGCGCGTGGCCGAAGGTGATGGGCTGGGCGCGCTGCAGATGGGTGTAGCCGGGCATGACGGAGGCAGTGTTCTCCGCTGCCTTTTTGCACAGCACCCGCACCAGCTCCACGATGTAGGCCTGCAAAGTCTTGCTGTAATCCCGCAAAGTCAGGCGGATATCCAGCGCCACCTGATCGTTGCGGCTGCGGCCGGTGTGCAGCC
>OGNS01000478.1_pt1 | contig 22512 bp, 19 predicted proteins | sample 1573571 | NCBI WGS metagenome assembly OGNS01 (sample SAMEA2581890, study PRJEB24529) | metagenome | biome: Human gut stool | place: China | collected 2011 | reverse complement strand
CCATCGGAGAAGAGGGGGTAATGGGGTAGATGGCAGCCACGTCCGTGTAGGCATATGCTACATGAGCGGCAGCGGTATTGCCATCCATGGTTTGCTTTGCTCTAGGCATTTTTCTTCCTCCATTCAGAATTTGGTACCTTCTGCGCGGGGCAAACGTCTTTTTACCGGAGCCGGAGAACTCCTTTGAAAAACGTATTGCTCAACTGATAAGCGCCGCACTTCGCCGGAGCCGGAGAACTCCACAAAAGCACACGCTCATCAAGGGCAATAGCCCTGCCCGGGGCCGGAGAACCCCATGAAGGCACTATTGCTCATCTAATATAATAGCAAATTCCGCCGGTAAAGGCAACGCAAACCGACTGTAAAAACACAACAAAAATTCAAGAAATTTTTTAGCGCTTTTTTACAGATGTGTTCTTTGCTGCATCCATGACGGTGTTATGCTCCAAAATCCAGTATCCATGAGGCTTTTTCTTACAAAATTCTAAATTTATAATTGACATTTGTACAGATTCTGCCGTAAACTTTATCTATAGTATCATGCGCCGCACAGCGCAGGGAAGGACAGGCACAAAACGATGGATGCTGCACATTTTGAAAAGACGCTCTCGAGCGAAGTTCTCTTTGAAGGCCGGGTGGTCACGCTGACCAAAGACGTGGCTCTGCTGGAAAACGGTGAGACTTCTATCCGGGAGGTGGTCCACCACCACGGCGGGGCCTGCATCGTACCGTATTTTGAGGACGGCACCCTCTGCATGGTGCGCCAGTTCCGCTACGCCATGCAGCAGGAGCTGTGGGAGCTGCCCGCCGGCAAGCTGGAAAAGGGCGAAGACCCCTTCGAAGCCGCCAAGCGGGAGCTGGGCGAAGAGTGCGGCCTGACCGCCGACCACTACACCCCGCTGGGCGAGTTCTACCCCACGGTGGGCTATGACACCGAGATCATCTATCTGTGGGTGGCCACCGGCCTGCACACCACCCAGATGCATCTGGACGACGACGAGTTCCTGACGCCCGACCGCATCCCGCTGGCAAAAGCCTACGAGATGGTCATGAGCGGCGAGATCAAGGACGGCAAGACCATCGCGGGCGTGCTCAAGCTCAAGGCACTGGTGGACGAGGGCAGACTGTGATACTCTACGAAGATACAGCCCTCGTGGTTCTGGACAAGCCCGCCGGACTTTCCAGCGAGGACGGCGTACCCGCCGCCCTTCGGAAGCTCTGGGACAGGCCCGACGCCTATGTGGGCGTCATCCACCGGCTGGACACCGGCGTGTCGGGTCTGATGGTCTACGCGAAGACCCCGCAGGCAGCCGCCGCCCTCAGCCGGCAGGTGACGCAGAGCCAGCAGGTTTATGCCGAACAGGATGGCCGGGCCGAGCCTGACGCCGGTACGCCGGCCGCGCCGCCTTTCGTGAAACAATACCGCGCCCTCATCGCAGGCGGGCCGGACGAAAAGCTGCCCGCCGAAGGCGTCCTGCGGGACTACTTATTCAAGGACAGCCGGAAAGGCCGTGTTTTTCCGGTGAGCCGTCCGCGCAAGGGCGTGAAGGAGGCTGTGCTGGAATATCGCATTTCTGCCTCCGCCCCGGATGGCAGCGCCAGCCTCGCGGACATCACCCTCCACACCGGGCGCACCCACCAGATACGGGTGCAGTTTGCATCCCGCCGCCACCCGCTCTGGGGCGACGGCAAATACGGCAGCCGCATCAAGGGAGACATTGCGCTCCAAAGCGCCCGGCTCCGCTTCATCCATCCCGACACCGGAAAGGAAATGGACTTCCGCCTCCCGGTCCCCGGGACATGGCCCGCTTGGGGCATCAGACAGGAAAACGACAATGGAACAACAGTATAAAACAGATTCTGAAATATACGCCGTCCTCGAGCGGGAGATCATCGATCTGACCCTCCGGCCCGGCTGTTCGCTGAGCGAAAACCCGCTCTGCAACCGCTTCGGCGCACCCCGCTCCCTCATCCGGGTGGTACTGCAGCGGCTGCAGGAGAACGGGCTGGTGAAGATCGTGCCTTACAAAGGCACCACCGTCACCCGGCTGAACCGGGACATCGTGGACGAGCTGATCTATGAGCGCATCGCGGTAGAGGCCCGGGTCCTGCGGGACTTTGCGCCCCACTGCACACCGGAACACCGCGCCCTCATCCGCCAGCGTGCCGCCGCCTACGACGAGCTGGCCAAGGCCGAAACGCTGGACTTCAACCGTCTCTACGAGGCTGACACCCGGCTCCACGAGACGTGGTTCTCTGCCATGGGCAAGATGTACCTCTGGCGGACGCTGCAGAATGCCCACGCCGACTACAGCCGCTTCCGGATGCTGGACACCCTGACCACCGGCGGGCTCGCCGAGGTGGTGGCCGACCACCACAACCTCATCGACGCCATCGAGCGGTGCGACCTCGCGGCCTTTGAGCCGCTGGTGGAACGCCACCTTTACGGCGGCATCCGCCGCCTCGGCTCCAAACTCACCGAGGAATACGCCGATTATTTTGAATGATGTTCCATGGGGAACAAAAAGCGCCTCTGCACAAATGTGCAGGGGCGCTGCTGTTTTTCTCAGCCCATGATGCCGGAAATGAAGATCTCCAGACCGATGCCGATGAGGATGACGCCGCCGAGGACGGAGGCTTTGCCGGAGAGTTCGGTGCCGAACTTTTTGCCGATGGCAAGGCCGGCTTCACAGATGAAGAAGGTGACGGCCGCCACGATGAGGGAGCAGACCAATGCCATGAACCAGCCGTACTCCGAGATGGTGAAGCCCACCGACAGTGCGTCGATGCTGGTGGCCACGCCCTGCATGAAGAGTGCGCCCGCGCTCAGCTCAGCGGCTTCCTCGGCCTCTTCGCCCTTGATGCCCTCCATGAGCATTTTACCGCCGATGTAGCCCAGCAGGATGAGGGCGATCCAGGGGATGAACTGTTCAAACGAAGAGAACAGCTCCACGATGGTGTGGACGCAGACCCAGCCCGTCATGGGCATGACAGCCTGAAAGATGGCGAAGGTGCCTGCGATCTGGGCGCCCCGGCGGCGGGACATCTGCGGGTCATGCAGACCGTTTGCCATCGAGACGGAAAACGCATCCATGGCAAGGCCCACACCCAGCAGGGCGCTGTTGAAGAAAAACAAAAAACTCCATTCCATAACGATGCCTCCTGATTTGACCGGAATTGGCGGGCAGACAAAAGACCCGGGATCGGCGCGCATTTCGCCAATTCCGGGTCGGATTTTTACAAACTGACTCCATGTGGAATGGGCGTGGCACTCGCACCAAAGCACATGAGTCTCGCAAATGAAAGCAAGCCAGACAGCCGCCCGGGCCGTCATTGTGTTGACTTGCTGCGCTGCCTGCAAAGCAGCGCCTGCTACTCCCCCATGAGGATCTTTCTTGTTGTCCGGCTATCGTACCACACAAACAGCGGATTTGTCCAGTATAACCGTGATTTTTGCAAAAAACCTGCGGGAGAGCACCGCAGAAAGCGTGTACTCCCCCGCAGGGTCAGTTTATGTGTGGAAATGAGGTTTATTCCTCGTCGCCGGTGTCAGCCTCGGGAGCTTCGGCGGCCGATGCCTCATCGGCTGCTTCCATCTCCGCCAGCTGCTCGGCAGTGGGCTCGTCCTCGGTATCGGCCTCGATGCTCTCGGTCTGTGCCTCGTCGTCGTGGTCGGTGCGGGCCAGCACCATCACCTTATCGTTCTCGCCCAGACGCATGACCCGGACGCCGGAGCCGTAGCGGCTCTGGACGGGGATCTCGTTGGCGTGCAGGCGGATGATGATGCCCTCCTGACTGCTCAGCAGCACATCGTCGATGTCATCCACGATCTTGACGGCTGCGACCTTGTCCTTGGAGGCATCGTAATTGCGGATGCCCTTGCCGCCGCGGGCGGTGATGCGGTAGGTGTCGATGTCAGAGCGGCGGCCCTTGCCGTTTTCGGTGACGGTGAGCACCGTGCCGCCCTCGCGGCAGATGCAGACGCCGACGACCTCGTCGCCCTCGGCCAGCTTGATGGCGCGGACGCCGTGGCCGCTGCGGCCCATCGGGCGGGCATCGGCCTCGTTGAAGCGGATGGCCTGACCGTTGCGGGTAGCCACGATGAGCATATCATTGCCGGTGGTCAGGCGGGTCCATGCCAGCGCGTCGCCCTCGTTGAGCGCAATGCCGATGAGGCCCGTCTTGCGGATGTTGGCGTACTGCTCCAGCGGGGTGCGCTTGATGAGGCCCTGCTTGGTGACCATGGTGACGAAGCCGCCCTTGTTGTCCTCGTCCTTGGGGTAGCAGAGCATGTTGGTGACCTTTTCGCCCTCGGCCAGCTGCAGCAGGTTGACGATGTTGCTGCCCTTGCTGGTGCGGCTGCCCTCGGCGATGGTGTAGCCCTTGATGCGGAAGAGGCGGCCCTTGTCGGTGACGAACAGGACATAATCATGGGTAGAGCCCACGAACATCTCCTGCACGATGTCCTCTTCCTTCCGGGTCATGCCGGAGATGCCGCGGCCGCCGCGCTTCTGGGCCTGATAGGTGGCCTTGAGCTGGCGCTTGATATAGCCGGCCTCGGTGAGGGTGTAGACGCACTGTTCCTCAGCGATGAGGTCTTCGATGTCCACCTCGCCGGTGACGGACTGGATTTCGGTGCGGCGCTCGTCGCCGAAGCGCTTCTTCATGTCCAGCAGCTCGTTCTTGACGATCTCCAGCACCCGGGCGTCGTTGGCGAGAATATCTTCCCAATCCTCGATTTTTGCCTGTAAGCCGGACAGCTCTTCCTCGATCTTGAGGATCTCGAGACCAGCCAGACGGCCCAGCTGCAATTTCACGATAGCGTCGGCCTGCGGGTCGTCGAAGCCGAACTGCTCCATGATCGCGGCCTTTGCCTCGGCCATGCCGCCCTTGCAGGCGCGGATGGTAGCGATGAGCTCATCCACGATGTCGGTGGCCTTTTTCAGACCCTCGAGGATGTGGGCGCGCTCCTTGGCCTTCTTCAAATCATACTGCGTGCGGCGGCGGACGACTTCATCCTGGAACTCGACGTACTTCTGTATCATCTGTTTCAGGGTCATGACCTTCGGCACCTTGTGGTCGATGGCCAGCATGATGACGCCCACGGTATCCTGCAGCTGGGTGTACTGGTACAGCTGGTTCAGGATGACCTGCGCGTTGGCGTCCTTGCGGATGTCCACCACGATGCGCATACCCTTGCGGTTGGTCTCATCGTTCAGGCCGGTGATGCCCTCGATCCGCTTGTCCTTGACCAGCTCTGCCATGTTCTCGATGAGGCGGGCCTTGTTGACCATATACGGGATTTCCGTAATGATGATCTGGGTGCGGCCATTCTTGGTCTCTTCGATGGTGGCACGGCCCCGCAGGGTGATTTTGCCGCGGCCGGTGGCGTAGGCGGCGCGGATGCCGCTTCGGCCCATGATGATGCCGGCAGTGGGGAAGTCCGGTCCCTTGATGTGCTCCATCAGGCCGGGCAGGTCGATGTCGGGGTCCTCGATATAGGCCACGCAGCCGTCGATGACCTCACTGAGGTTATGGGGCGGGATGTTGGTGGCCATACCGACGGCGATGCCCTGACTGCCGTTGACCAGCAGGTTGGGGAAGCGGCAGGGCAGGACGCTGGGCTCTTTCTTCGTCTCGTCGAAGTTGGGGTCCCAGTTGATGGTGTCCTTGTCGATGTCGGTCAGCATCTCGACCGCCATGCGGCTCATGCGGGCCTCGGTGTAACGGTAAGCAGCCGGGGGGTCGCCATCGACCGAGCCGAAGTTACCCTGACCATCCACCAGCGGGTAGCGCAGGGAGAAATCCTGTGCCAGACGGACCATGGCGTCGTAGACGGAGGCGTCGCCGTGGGGGTGGTAAGAGCCCAGCACCGCACCGACGGTATCCGCCGACTTGCGGTAGGGATGGCTGGGGTCGTTGCCGCGTTCGTGCATGGTGTAGAGGATGCGGCGGTGGACGGGCTTCAGGCCGTCACGCACATCCGGCAGGGCGCGGGCCACGATGACCGACATGGAGTAATCCAGAAACGCCGTCTCGATCTCCTTCTTGACGTCCCGGATGATCATCTTGGTACCGCTGCCCGGTATCATCACATAATCTTCTTCCATTGTTTCCTCCAATTACACGTCGAGCTTTGCGTACTGGGCGTTGGTCTCGATAAAGCGGCGGCGGGGCTCCACCTGATCGCCCATCAGGATGGTGAACGCCTCATCGGCCTTCTCGGCATCCTCGATGGTGATGCGGACGATGACGCGGTTCTCGGGGTTCATGGTGGTCTCCCAGAGCTGCTCCGGGTTCATCTCGCCAAGGCCCTTATAGCGGTTTATCTTCGCGCCGGGCATCTCCTGCGAGAGCAGGGCCATTTCGGCGTCATTGTAAGCGTATTTGATGGTGCTGCCCTTCTGCACCTTGAACAGCGGAGGCTGTGCCACATAGACATGGCCCTGCTCGATGAGGGGGCGCATATAGCGGAAGAAGAAGGTGAGCATCAGGGTGCAGATGTGAGAGCCATCGACATCGGCATCGGCCATGATGAACACTTTGTCATACCGCAGCTTGGAAATATCGAACTCGTCGCCGATGCCGCAGCCCAGTGCCAGCACGACAGGCATCAGCTTGTCGTTGCCGTAGATACGGTCGGCGCGGGCCTTTTCGACGTTGAGCATCTTGCCCCACAGGGGGAGGATGGCCTGAATGGCCGAGTCACGGCCCATCTTGGCCGAGCCGCCTGCAGAATCACCCTCGACGATGAAGATCTCAGTGCGGGTGGGGTCTTTTTCGCGGCAGTCCGCCAGCTTGCCGGGCATCCGGCTGGTCTCGAGGGCGCTCTTGCGGCGCACCAGTTCACGGGCCTTCTTGGCGGCAGCGCGGGCGCGGGCGGCCTGGGTGGCCTTTTCGAAGATAGCCTTGGCCACGCCTGGGTTCTCCTCGAAGAACTCCATCAGCTTGGAGTAGACCATGTTGGAGACGAGGGTTCGAATTTCCGTATTGCCCAGCTTTGCCTTGGTCTGGCCCTCGAACTCGGCCTCCTGCAGCTTGACGGAGATGACACAGATGAGGCCCTCACGGACGTCAGCGCCGGAAAGGTTCTCGTCCTTGTCCTTCAGCAGACCGTGGCTGCGGCCATAATCGTTGAAGACGCGGGTGAGGCTGCTGCGGAAGCCCTCTTCGTGGGTGCCGCCGTCGGGGGTATTGACGTTGTTGGCGAAGCTCAGCAGCAGCTCGTTGTAGCTGGAATTATACTGCAAGGCGATCTCTGCCATGCCCCGGTCGGTCTGACCCTTGAGATAGATGACGTTGGGGTGGAGCACCTCGAGGTCGCGCTTCTCGCCCAGATAGGTGACAAAGCTCTTGATGCCGCCCTCGTAGCACATGACCTCGGTACGATAGGTGGGCTCACCCTCCTTGCCGTCCTCGAGGACGGGGGTGTAGAGTTCGCGCTCATCGGTCAGGGTGATCTTGACACCGGCGTTCAGGAAGCTCTCTTCCCGCAGGCGCTTTTCCAGCGTTTCGAAGTTGTAGACGGTGGTGTCCTTGAACATCTCCGGGTCGGGCTTGAAGGTGACGCGGGTGCCGGTGACACTGGGGTCCACGGTGCCGATGCACTTCAGCGGGCCGTCCGGGTCGCCGCGGCGGAAGGTCTGCTCGTACTCGCGGCCGTCGCGGCGGACATTGACGGTCAGCCACTCCGAGCAGGCGTTGACGACGGACGCGCCGACGCCGTGCAGGCCGCCGGCCACCTTGTAGCCGGAGTTCTCGCCGCCGAACTTGCCGCCGGCGTGGAGGATGGTATAGACGACGGTGACGGCAGGCAGACCGGTATCAGCCTGGATGTCCACGGGGATGCCGCGGCCATTGTCCGTGACCTGAATGATGTCGCCCTTCAGGATCTTGACCTCGATGTGGTCGCAGTAACCGGCCAGAGCCTCGTCGATGGCGTTGTCCACGATCTCGTACACCAGATGGTGCAGGCCGCGCTCGCCGGTGGAGCCGATATACATACCGGGGCGCTTGCGCACTGCCTCCAGACCTTTCAGGACCTGGATCTCGCTGGCGTTGTATTCATGGTCCGTCGCAGTTTCTGCGTTGGTACTGGTAATGATTTCCTCTGCCATTTCCTTTCTCCCTTTTGTTTTGTTTCGTTTTTTCGTTACTATTTGTAAAAGCGATCAATCGCTGGTTGGCTTATTCCAGTTTCATCTCCGTGCGCCGTTTGAGCGCAGCCGGCGACAGCTCCGAGAGATAGATCGTATCCACCGGGGAATCTGCCAGCACATAGCTCTGGGGCAGCTCATCGGACAGGCTCACCACCGCCCCGTTTTTCTGGGCGTAGTTCAGAAACTCCCGCCCCCGGGGTGAGATGGTCGTCGTTTCCAAGTTGAAGATGCCGATGATGTCCCGGTCGTTCAGGACATAATCGCGGCCAAGGTGTACATACATTGCATCACACTTTCGTCAGCACGCCGCCGTTCATCCGGTAGACCTCGCCGTCCGTTTTGAGGAAAGCGGTGTCGTCGCAGCTGGTCACGAAGGTCTGCTTTTCCCGCATCCGGGTGAGCAGATACTGCTTGCGGCCATCGTCCAGCTCGCTGAGCACATCGTCCAGCAGCATCACCGGGTGTTCGCCCGTGATGGAGGCCGCTGCGGCGGCTTCGGCCATTTTCAGGCTGAGCACGACGCTCCGCTGTTGTCCTTGACTCGCATACACTTTTGCAGGCTGACCATCCAGAAGAAGGTCCAGATCTTCCCGGTGAGGGCCGCAGAGGCTCTGCCCGGCCCGCAGCTCTTCGGGCATTTTCTGCCGCAGAAGCTGGGCCAGACCGCCCGGCTCAAACTGGGCCGCATACCGCAGGCTCAGCGTTTCCGCCCCGCGGGAAAGTTCCTCATAGTTGGCACAGGCCAGCGGGGAGAGAGCGGCGAGATAGGCTCTGCGCCGCTGCTGGATGGCCTCGCCCTGCTGGGCAAGCTCCACATTCAGCACCTCTAACAAGGCCCGCTTTTCGGCATAAGGCCGCTCAATACCATTGGAAGAGCGTCGAAGCAGCGCGTTTTTCTGCTGCAAAGCCCGGACATAGCGGCGATAAAGGGTCAGATAGCCGGGGTAGAGCTGGCAGAGGGCAGCGTCCAGAAATTTCCGCCGCCCTTCCGGCGCGCCTTTCACAAGACTCAGGTGTCCGGGGTCGAAGACCACCGCCGGAAAGCTGCCCGCAAGGCTGGCCGCCCGCTTGACTGCGCCCCCGTTCACCGAGACTGTCCGGCCCGGGCGGGGGGAATCCGGCGCGCCCACCGTCAGGCGGACGCGGTTCGGCTCTTCCTTTTCCTGCTCTTCCTGCTGTGCGCGGAGGGTGGACGCTTTGAGCACGGCGAAGGGTTCGCCCCGGCGCACCAGCTCTGCGTCCTTGCCGCCCCGGAAGCTCTTGCCGCCGGTGAGCAGCCAGATGGCTTCCAGGAGGTTCGTCTTGCCCTGGCCGTTGTTGCCGCAGATGACAGTCAGCTCCCGGCCCGGCGTCAGGCTGGCCGAGGCGATGTTCCGGTAATTTTCGACTTCGAGAGAGAGCAGCCGCATCAGCCGCCCATCCCGATCTCGATGGTCTGGCCGTCCAGCTCCACGGTGTCGCCCGGGCGGCACTTCTTGCCGCGCATGGTGCAGACTTCGCCGTTGACCTTCACGGCCCCGCCCTGAACGAGCTCCTTGGCTTCGCCGCCGGTCTCGCACAGGCCCGCATATTTCAGCAGGGCGTCCAGCTTGATGAATTCGGTATGGATGAGGATCTTTTGCATTTTATTACGCCTCTCAGTCGTTTTTGAAGCGGACGGGCAGGACCAGATACAGGAAGTCATTGCCCTCCACCGGCAGCACTTTCACCGGGCTCAGCGGGCCGCTGATCTCCATCCGCACTTTCTCGGTGCGGGCATTGCGCAGCGCGTCCAACAGGTAGCGGTTGTTGAAGCCGATCTCCACCTCGTCGCCCTCGCACTCGGCATTGAACTCATCGACGACGCGGCCCAGATTGGTCTGGCAGCGGACGACGACTTTACCCTCTGTAAAAGTGATGCGGAGGGGATTTTTTAAACGCTCTGTAATAATCAGAGAAGCGCGCTCGATGGTCTCGATGAACTCCTTGGTGTCGATGGTCACACGGGTGCGGCTGCCTGCCGGAATGACGTTGTGATAGTTGAGGAACTCGCCCTCAATGAGGCGGCTCATGATGGTGTAGCCGGCGGTCATGAACACGACGTAGCGGCGGTTGGCACAGATGTGGACCGGCTCTTCGTCGTCGTTGGGCAGCAGATGAGACACTTCGGTCATGGTCTTGCTGGGGACGATGATCCGGATGTCCTTGACGGCAGTGACGGGCCGCTCCACGATGGCCAGACGGTAGCCGTCCAGGGCAACGATGGTCATTTTATCCGGCTCTATCTCAAAAAGTTCACCGGTATGCGCAGGTTTTTTCTCGTCCTGGCTGACGGCGTAAAGGGTGCGGTCGATCATATCGCGGAGCACGCCGGTCTTGATGGTCAGGGTCTCCTCGGCGCCGGTGTTGGGCAGCTCGGGGAAATCGGTGGCCGACATGGACTGGATCTCGAACTGCGCCACGCCGCTCTGGATGGTGGTTTTGCCATTATCGGCAGACTGGATGGTGATCTGGCCTGCCGGCATCCGGCTGATCATGCTGCTGAGCAGCTTGGCATTCAGCACGATCTCACCGGGTTCTTTGACATTGGCTTCGATGGTGGTCACGATGCCCATTTCGAGGTCGTAGCCGGTGAGGGTCAGCTGGAAGCCTTCTGCCTTCAGTAAAATGCCCTCCAGTACCGGGATGGTAGAGCGCAGAGTGACTGCTTTGGATACGCCGTCAATGGCTGCACTCAGAAGAGTTTTGTCGCAGATGATGTTCAAATCTTCTTCTCTCCTTTTTTGCGTCAGTTTTGCTGTCGTTCCTCATGGGACCCGATGCAAAAATCTGTTTTCTTTATTGAACTTGTTGTAGTAATCGTAGTAGGGGGTGGGGAAGATGTGGAAAACTCTGCAAACCCTTGCCGGGATGCGGGGATTTGGTTTTCCACGGAGATGTTGAGGAACTGTGAATGGAATGTTGAATCGGGGAGAGCGGTGGTTCTTTCCACATCCGCTGTGAAAAACGGAAGTTGAATGTTGAAAACCATGTGGAAAGAGTGGAAAGTTTCGGCCTTTCACCACAATATCTAGGTCTATTTTCCCCTTTTTGTTCCTCTTTCTCCCCATATTTTGGGGTTTGACCCCTGAATGAGTATGACTTTTGCACCGGCTCCGGTGTGTTAAGCCTTCACATTCTTGATGATGTCACTCACCGTCTCCCGCAGGTGCTGGTCATTCTTCATGTCCCGCTCCATGGTCTTGAGGGAGTAGACGATGGTGGAATGGTCACGGCCCGAGAACTCCCGGCCGATCTCCTCCATGCTCATGCCGGTGACCTCGCGCAGGATGTAGATGGCCACACGGCGGGCGGAGGCCACATTGGCGTTCCGCTTGGTGCCGCGGATGTCGGCAGGGGAGACGTTGAAGGTGCGGGATACCTCGCCCACGATCTTCTCGATGGTGACAGGCACGGGCTGGGTCTCGTTGAGGATGTCCTTGATGGCATTCTGTGCCACGCTGATGACCGGCTGGATGCCCTCGAGCATATAGTAGGCGTTGAGCTTTTTGACCGCGCCTTCCAGCTGGCGGATGTTATTTTTCAGATGGTTGGCGATGAACTCGGCCACATCCTCGGGCAGGTCGAGGTGGAGAAGCTCCGCCTTGCGCTTGACGATGGCCACGCGGGTCTCGAAATCCGGCGGCTGGACGTCGGCGGTCAGGCCCCACTCGAAGCGGGTGCGCAGACGCTCTTCCAGGCTCTTGATCTCCTTGGCCGGGCGGTCGGACGCGATGACGATCTGCTTGTGGGCATCGTGGAGGGAGTTGAAGGTGTGGAAGAATTCTTCCTGGGTGGACTCCTTGCCCGCGATGAACTGGATGTCGTCCACCAGCAGCAGGTCGGCCACGCGGTACTTCATCCGGAAGTCCTCGGTGCTGCCGGCGCGGATAGCCGCGATCAGCTCGTTGGTGAACTGCTCACAGGTGACATACATGATGACGAAGTCGGGGTGGGTGCGCTTGATCTCGGTCTGGATGGCCGTCAGCAGATGGGTCTTGCCGAGGCCCGAGCCGCCGTAGATGAACAGCGGGTTGTAGGCACCGGAGGGGTTGGCCGCAACAGCCTGCGCCGCAGCAAACGCAAACTGGTTGGACGGGCCTTTGATGAAGTTCTCGAAGGTGAATTCATAGTTGCCCTGCGGGGAGGCGGGGTTCGCCTCGTACTGCTGGGCCAGCACCACTTCGTGGGGCGGTGTGCTGGGGACGACGAGGGTGATGTCCACGTCAAAGCCCAGCACTGTTTTGAAGGCCTCTTTGAGCAGGCCGAGATAACGGTCCGTCACGATCTTGCAGATGAAGTCGTTGCGCACCGAGAGGGTGATATGGCTGGAGTCCTCAAAGCTGATAGGCTCCAACCCGTCGATATAGAGATTATACGTCGGCTCCGCCATCTGCGCCTTGCAGTAGCTCTGGGCAGCCTCTAAAACGTCCTTGAAAGAATCCATAGTACATCCACTCCATTGAAGTTTTCAACAATGCTGCTGATACCAGGTTAGTATACCACAAAAATCCCCCTGCGTCTATATTATATAAGGTAATTTATAATACATAAAAAAGACATACCTGCGTCTGGGAAACGGCCTTGTGTCCAAGGCGGAGAAAAGCCACAAGATGTTGTGGATAAAAAGTTTTCCACGGGAAATGGGTGAAAAAGTTGAAAGTTTCTCCACAGAGGTTTTTCAAAAAAGTTTGAAGGAAAGCGAAAAAAATGCTTGACAGAAGGCCATAGTGTGCGATATACTGTTGAATTGCAAGCCTGTCCCCATTTTGGGACCAGAATAGACCCCATACCGGGGACGAGTTTTTACGGAGGAAATACACCATGAAGAGAACTTTTCAGCCCAAGAAGCGTCAGCGCAAGGAAGTTCATGGCTTCCTGACCCGCATGAGCACCAAGAACGGCCGCAAGGTCATCAACGCACGCCGTGCTAAGGGCCGCAAGAGCCTGACCGTCTGATCCTGAGCAGTATGCATCAGGTCCGGCGCAGAATGGAATATGCGCAAAAAGGCCGCTGATATTGGATTGGCGGTCTTATTTTTTTACCCGGCATTCGGGAAAAAGGCCGGAAAGCTGCGGTGAATAGTCGCATTGCCTAAAAAAACTGTCAAAGATTTGGCAGAGAAAACGCCCGGATGAGCTTTTCATGTCGGCGTTTTTTTGCTATACTGAACACTGAGCATTGCTTTTTTCCGGGCGGTGCTCCCACATCACCTGAAGGGAGGCGCACAGGATGCGCTATCGTCCCATCCGCCGCAACGGCGAGTTTGGCCGCGTGTATGCCCGCGGCAAGTCCTATGTCAACCAGGCGCTGGTGCTCTACGTGCTCAAAACACGGAGCAAGCGCACCCGGGTGGGCCTGACGGCCACCAAAAAGATCGGCCACGCCGTGCAGCGCAACCGCGCCCGCCGCGTCATGAAGGCCGCCATCGACGAACACCTCGACTACAACATCGGCGGCTACGACCTCGTTTTCGTGGCCCGGGGCATGACCCCCCGGCTCAAGAGCTGGCAGCTCAGCGCCATCGTGGCAAAGCTCTTTGCCCAGGCCGGCCTGCCGGATAAGGCAAAACAGCCGGGCGCAAAGCCCCCAGCCACCCTGCCGCCGGTCCGGAAGCCCGAGGCGTGAGCATCTTTCAGAAAGCCCTCTGCGGGCTCATCCGGCTCTACCAGAAGTTCATCAGCCCGGGGCTGGGCCGGAACTGCCGCTTTTCGCCCTCCTGCAGCCAGTACGGCATCGAGGCCATCCGCACCCACGGCTGCGTCAAAGGGCTGCTGCTGACGGCATGGCGCATCGCCCGGTGCAATCCGCTGGGCCGCTGGGGTTACGACCCCGTACCGGAAAAGGGCCGCTGGAAAAATCCGGCCCGGCATCTCTCGGCCTCGGCTCTGTTTTCCACCAGACACGAAAAATAAGTGGAAAACCTCTTCGCCGATGCTCTTTGGAAGAGCGCTGAAGCGGGGAAGACCTCTCCGTCAATGCCCTTTGAAAAAGGGCGGCAGAGGGGAGGAAAACCTCTCCGTCACGCCTGCGCCGTGCCACCTCCCCTGGCGAGGGGAGGCTGAGAGGAAAAGCTATTATAATTGCTTCTTGTGACGTGCTGAACTGTGGGCGGCGTGTCCTACGATAAAAATAACCGTCCCGCACCACAGGCGGGGCAGAATGGACAGAGACATGAATATTTTGTACATCCTCGGTGTACCTCTCGGCTATGTGATGGAGTGGATCTACAACCTCATCCCGAACTACGGCTGGGACATCATCATCTTCACCATCGTCATCCGCCTGCTCAGCATCCCTCTGCAGCTCAACCAGCAGAAGAGCATGGCCAAGATGTCCGCTTTCCAGCCGATGATCGCCGACATCCAGAAAAAGTACAAGGACAAGCCCGAAAAGCAGCAGGAAGAGCTGATGAAGCTGCAGCAGGAGTTTGGCTATAAGCCCACCGCCGGCTGTATGCCCATGCTGGTCAACTTCCTCGTCATGTTCGGCGTCATCGAGGTCGTGTACCGCCCGCTGCAGCGCATCTTCCACATCGGTGCCGAGGCCATCACCGCCGCAGGCGATGCCATGACCGCTCTGGGCATCAGCTTCACTCAGGTGACCCGCGACACCAATATCATCGCACAGGTGCTGGCCGGTGAGTCCACCGTCACCTCTGTGTTCACCGCAGACCAGCTGAACACCATCACGGAGTTCGGCCAGCACATGGACTTCTTCGGCATCGACCTGACCCGTGTGCCGCAGTACAGCCTGGCAGCGGACAACCTGCCCCTGCTGATCTTCCCCATCCTGGCTGTCGTCACCATGTTCATCTCCACCCACATCAGCATGAAGGCCTCCGGCCAGGAGATGCAGGGCAGCATGAAGCTGACCATGTATATGATGCCTCTGATGTACGTCTTCTTCTGCTTTACCGTTCCCTGCGCATTCTCTCTGTACTACGTCATTTCCAACATCGTGATGACCGTCCAGACCCAGGTCATGCGCAAGATCTATGACCCCGAGAAGATGAAGGAGCAGGTCAAGGCCGAGATCGCTTCCCGCAAGAAGGAAGAGAAGCGCGGCGTGAAGAGCACCACCATCAAGGTCCAGGACGAGAAGACCGGTGAGATCGTGGAAAAGAACATCTCTGCCAGCGAGATGAACAAGCGCCGCCTCGAGTATGCCCGCCAGCAGGATGCTGAGCGCTACAAGGACGAGCGCACTGTCCCGCTGAGCGAGCTGCAGAACAAAAAGGAGGATTGACGGTTATGATCCGTACGCAGGAAGCGACCGGCAAGACGGTCGATGAAGCACGCACCAATGCCTGCGCTCTGCTGGGCGTGGAAAAGGACGACATCAACGTCAGCTACGAAGTGCTGGAAATGCCCCAGAAGACCGGTTTTCTGGGCCTGAAGCTCACTCCCGCCAAGGTCCGCGTCAGCGTCGAGCTGCCGGACGAGCCTGCGGCAGCTCCTGCTGCCCCCGTTGAGGAGCCCGCTCCCGTTGTGGAGGAGAAGGCTGCTCCTGTGGCGGCTGAGCCTGTCGTCGAAGAGACTGCCCCTGAAGCTCCCGATGCTGTGGAAGAGCCTGCCGCTCCCGCTGAGGAAGCTGCCCCTGCCGAAGAGCAGGCTGCTCCCGCCGCAGAGAGCGAAGAGGTGGAAGTCCCCATCAACATCGAGGAGAACGCCAAGGTCAAGGCCGCTGTGGACTACCTGCAGGAAGTCATCGAGAAGATGGGCGTGCAGGACGTCGAGTTCAGCGCTGTGCAGAAGGGTGAGGCTACCATCATCCGTCTGGACGGCGAGAAGATGGGCGCCCTCATCGGCCGCCGCGGCGAGACGATGGAGAGCCTGTCCTATCTGGCAAGCCTCGTGGCAAACCGCCTCGAGGGCGACTACATCAAGCTGGGCCTCGACGTGGCCGGCTACCGCGACAAGCGCGAGAGCGACCTGACCGCACTGGCACAGCGCATCGGTGCCAAGGTGCGCCGCACCGGCCGCAGCTTTGCCATGGAGCCCATGAACCCCTACGAGCGCCGCATCATCCACTCTGCCATCGGCAAGATGGAGGGCGTCCGCAGCGAGAGCAAGGGCGAGGGCCGTGACCGCCGTGTGGTTATCTACTCCACCGACCCCAACGCTGTGGCTGAGAGCGCAAATGCACGTCCCCGCGGACCCCGCGGCGGCCGTGACCGCAGCGGCAATGGCCGCAATGGCGGCTATCATCGCGGCGGCGAGCGCCGTGGTGACCGGAATGGCCGCGGCCCGCGCAATGGCAATGGAGGCCGGGGCGGTTACCGCTCCAATGTGCCTGAGCGCACCTACACCCCGCGCGATGCCGAGAATGCTGCCCCTGTGGCACCCAAGCGCACCGAACGTGTGGATGACTTCGCGGATCTGAGCTTCGGCAAGATCGAGCTGTAAAAGCTGAAGGATAAGACCCTCTCCCGCATGGCGGAAGCCGTGCAGGGGAGGGTCTTTTTTTGTACGAGGAACACTATAAATTTACACGTCTTTTGCATGAAGATGGTTTACGATGAAAAGCGAATCTGAAAGAATAATTTCGAAAGAAAAGTCGTTCTTATCGAAAAATTGGAGAACATGTCCAATTCCGGAAGAAATTTTTCTCCTATTTGCACATTGTAAAACAATGTCGGCAAGCCTTATACTAGAGCTACAAATGCTTCGGAGTGTATACCAAGCAAAAAAGAGAGGAATTATTATGGAACAGAATAAGATTTCCCGCCGTAATTTCCTGCGCGTGGCCGGTGCATCGGCTACCGCCGCCGCAATGAGCGGTCTGGTCCCGGCTGCTTCCGCTGCCGGCATCAAAGACCTGTGGAGCATGGACCTGCAGATCCTTGCCACCAGCGATACCCACGGTAAGTTTGACCCCTGGGATTACGCCGCCAACAAGGCCGACGCCTCCGGCAGCGTGGCCCAGCAGGCAACTGCCATCAAGGAGAACCGCACCAAGACCACGCTGGTCGTGGATGCAGGCGACACCATTCAGGCAAACTCCGCTGAACTGTTCCTGAACGACGATGTCCACCCCATGATCGCTGCTCAGAACGCCATCGGCTACGATGTCTACGTCACCGGCAACCATGAGTACAACTATGGCATGGCCACGCTGGAAAAGGTGCTCTCCCAGCAGAAGGCCAAGGTGCTGACCGGCAACGTCTACAGCCCCGAAGGCAAGCCTCTGGCGGACGGCTACACCATCATCAACAAGGGCGGCGTCAAGATCGGCGTCATCGGTATGGTCACTCCCAACATCACCCGCTGGGACGCCAAGAACCTCGAGGGCTGGACTGTCACCAACCCGGTGGACGAGAGCCGCAAGATCATTGATAAGATCAAGAACGATGTGGATGTCATCATCGGCGTTATGCATATGGATGTTGACAATGAGTACGGCGTCTATGGCTCCGGCGTCACCGACCTGGCAAATGCCTGCCCTGAGTTCGACGTCATCGTCGCCGCTCACGGCCACAAGAGCATCCCCAACAAGATGATCAACGGCGTGCTGGTGGTCGAGAATAAGAATGCCGGTGCCACCGTCTCCGACATCCATGTCTATCTGGAGCGCGGCCTGAACGGCAAGTGGAAGGTGAAGAACCGTACCTCTGAGAACCTGACCATCAAGGACTACGCTCCCGACCCCGAGCTGACCGCTCTGCTGGCAGAGTACGACCAGCGCGCCAAGGACGACGCCGTGACCCCCATCGGCCAGCTGGTCGGCGGTGATCTGGCCCCCGAAAACGAGATCGACTGCCTGCCGCAGGCCATGGTGCAGGATACCGCTCTGCTGGACTTCATCAACGAGGTACAGATGTACTACACCGACGCTCAGGTGTCCGCAACGGCTCTGACCTCCATGACCTCCCAGATGCGCGAGGGCACCATCCGCAAGTGCGACATGGCAAGCATCTACACCTACCAGAACACCCTGTACAAGCTGCAGATGAACGGCTGGCAGCTGCGTCAGTTCATGGAGTGGTCTGCTGCCTTCTTCAAGACCTGGGAGCCGGGCGATGTGACCATCGCATTCGACTCTTCCGTCCGCTATTACCTGTACGATGCCTTTGCAGGCGTCAAGTATGACCTCGACATCTCCAAGCAGCCCGGCAACCGCATCCAGAACCTGACCTGGATGGATGGCCGTCCGGTGGAGGACGATGACAGCTTCGTGGTGGCCGTCAACAACTACCGTGCCACCACCCAGCTGCTGGCTTATGCTGACATCTTCAAGGAGGGCGACGAGCTGCCCAAGCTGCTGGAGATCGACGTGCGCGGCGATGTGGGCGGCATCCGCGAACTGCTGGGCGAGTACATCCGCACCGTCAAGGGCGGCACCATCGAGCCGCACGTGGACAACAACTGGAAGCTCGTGGGCGACAACTGGAATGCTGCTGACCACGAGAAGGCCGTCAAGCTGCTGCGCGAGGGCAAGCTGGCTCTGTCGGAGAACGCCGACAGCCGCACCCTGCCCGGCAAGGCCATCACTATGGCCGATATTGCCGCATTCTGATTTTTCTTTCACACGCAACGGGGTGTGCAGTCTCTTAGGGGCTGCACACCCTTTTTTGCGCAGCATATTTCTTTTTTTGGCGGTTCGTGGTAGAATATACTGTATTCATCTGCGCATAAGGAGGGGAGAAGATGCAGCATTCGACCATTGCGGCCATTGCTACCGCTCCGGGTGCGGGCGGCATCGCCATCGTGAGGCTGTCCGGCCCGGAAAGCTATGAAGTGGCGGCGAAGGTGTTCCGTCCGGCCAACCCGGCCAAAAAAGTCGCGGACGCCAAAGGCTATACCGCCATGTTCGGTGCGTTCGTGGAGGGGGAAGAGGATTTCGACGAGGGCGTGGCGCTGTTTTTCCGCGCGCCCCACAGCTACACCGGCGAGGATGTGGTGGAGCTTTCCTGCCACGGCGGCAGTGCAGTCGCCCGGCGGCTGGTGGAAGCCTGCATTGCGGCGGGGGCATCGCCTGCCGCTCCCGGCGAGTACACTCGCCGCGCTTTCCTGAACGGCAAGCTCAGTCTGACCCAGGCCGAAGCCGTCATGGACATCATCTCCGCCGATGGCCGACAGGGGGCTGCTCTGGCAAATGCTTCCCTGAACGGTGCGCTGGCCCGGAAGATAGCGGCCCAGAAAGATGCCCTGACGGCCTTGCAGGCCCATCTGGCCGCCTGGGTGGATTTCCCTGAGGAAGATGTTCCGGAGCTGAGCCAGAGCCATCTCTGCGACGTTTTAGGCGGGGTAGAGCAGGAGCTGGACGCCCTCATCCAGAGCTACGATGCAGGCGCTGTCCTCCGCGAGGGCGTGGACTGTGCCATCGTGGGCAAGCCCAATGCGGGCAAATCCACCCTGCTCAACCTGCTGGCCGGGTTCGACCGGGCCATCGTCACGCCGGTGGCCGGAACCACCCGTGACGTGGTGGAGCAGGCTGTTCAGCTGGGCGACGTCCGGCTGAATCTCTTCGATACCGCCGGTCTGCGTCAGACGGAAGACGAGATCGAAGCCGAAGGCATCCGCCGCAGCTGGAAGAAGCTGGACGAGGCGGGGCTTATCCTCGCCGTCTTCGACGGCTCGGAGCGCCCGACCCGGGAAGATCTGGAGCTGGCTCAGCGCTGCGCGGGTCGTCCGGCCATCGCGCTGGTCAATAAAGAGGACAAGCCCACCCGGTTCGACGCCGATCTCATCGCACCCTATTTTGCGATGGTGCTGCCGGTCTGCTGTCAGGAAGAGGGGGCGCGGAAGGTCATCGCGGCGGCGGTAGCCCGCCTGCTGGGGACCAACCAAATCGACCCCCACGCCGCCAGCCTTTCGGGACAGCGGCAGCTTTCTGCCGCCACCCGCGCTCGGGATGCCGTAGCCGGAGCGCTGGACGCTGCGCAGGGGCTCGGGCTGGACGCTGTGTCGGTCTGCGTGGACGACGCGCTGGATGCACTTTGCGAGCTGACAGGGGAGAACGCCTCGGAGGCGGTCATCAATGAGGTGTTTGAGAGATTCTGCGTGGGGAAATAAAAATCAATTTTACGCAGGGCTAAGTTCTCTTTTGCGCACCAAAAGAGAACCAGAAAACCACCAGCGATTGAGAGGCTCGGCGGTGGCGAAGCCATGAAAGCCCCAGTGGGGCTTTCAAGCCGACAGTCCGGTTTGCGAAGCAAATGCCGCGTGTTTAGCGCGGCAAGGACAGGGATCCACGAGAAAGGGGCTGCTCGCCCCTTTCAGACCCCAAAGGAGAAGTCGAAACGGAAAAAAGCTAGCCGCTTCGCTAAACGCTTTTTTCTCGTTTCTCCGATTTACGGCTTCGCCGAAGATTTTATGTTGCAAATAGAGGAAAGTATGAACCATTTAGGAGACTACGACGTTATCGTCATCGGTGCCGGCCATGCGGGCATTGAGGCGGCCCATGCTGCCGCGATGCTGGGCGCAAAGACGGCGGTGTTCACCATGAGCTTGGACGCCATCGGCAATATGCCCTGCAACCCCAGCATCGGCGGCACGGCAAAAGGCACGTTGGTACGCGAATTGGATGCTCTTGGCGGCGTGATGGGCCTTGCGGCAGATGCCACCTATTTACAGAGCCGGATGCTCAACAAGGGCAAAGGCCCCGCTGTCCACGCTCTGCGCGTCCAGACCGACCGCAAGCGCTATCATGAATATATGAAGCACGCCCTTGAGCTGACGCCGGGGCTGGCTATCCATCAGGCGGAAATCGTTTCCATCGAGGTGGAGGACGGCCATGTGAAGGGCGTCGTTACCCAACTGAACGGGGAGTATGGCGCAAAGTGCGTGGTCATCGCCACCGGCACCAACCTCGGCGGAAAAATTTTCGTGGGCGATGCATGGTACGCCTCCGGCCCCGACGGGATGCACGCGGCCAACGCCCTCACCGAGAGTCTGAAAGCCGCCGGTCTGCCGCTGCGCCGCTTTAAGACCGGCACGCCTGCCCGGGTGCATCGGCGGAGCATCGACTTCGCCAAACTGGAATGCCAGCCCGGCGACCCGGACAATGAACTTCAGCCTTTCAGCTTCATGACCGATGCCCCTATGCACAACAAGGTGGAGTGCTGGATCGCCTACACCAACCCTGAGACGCACAGGATCATTCTGGACAATATCCAGCGCAGCCCGCTCTACGGCGGCATGATCGAGGGCGTCGGCCCGCGCTACTGCCCGTCGATCGAGGACAAGGTGGTGCGGTTTGCAGGGAAGGACCGGCATCCCATCTTCGTGGAGCCTTGCGGCGAGAACACCGAGGAAATGTATCTGCAGGGTGCGTCCAGCAGTCTGCCGGAGGATGTGCAGAATGCATTCTACCGGAGCATCAAGGGCTTCGAGAATATTGAGATCATGCGCCCGGCCTACGCCATCGAGTACGACTGCGTAGACCCCACCAGCCTCGAAGCCACGCTGGAAAGCAAGGTGGTGCGGGGCCTCTACGGTGCGGGACAGTTCAACGGCACCTCGGGCTACGAGGAAGCCGCCGCGCAGGGCCTGCTGGCCGGTCTGAACGCTGCCCGGAACGCATTGGGCGAAAGCCAGCTCATCCTGCCCAGGCAGTCGAGCTATCTCGGCACTCTGGTGGATGACCTTGTGACCAAAGGCGTCATGGACCCCTACCGGATGATGACCAGCCGCAGCGAGTACCGCCTGACCCTCCGTCAGGACAACGCCGACACCCGGTTGACGCCCATCGGCAGGGAATACGGCCTCGTGCAGGATGACCGCTGGACAAAGTACCAGCAGACACAGGCTGTGCTGGACGCAGAGCGCCGCCGTCTGCATGACGCCCATCTGCGCACGGCGGACCTGCGCGCCGCGATGGAAGCAGCGGGCCTCGCCCCGGCCGCAGAGGGCGGCATTGCCGAAGAGCTGCTGCGCCGGCCGGAAATCGACTATCCGCTCATCGCGGGCATGATCGGCTGGGGTGAGGGCATCACGCCCATGCTGGCTGAGCGTCTGGAAACTGAAATCAAGTACGCGGGTTACATTGCCCGGCAGGACCGGATGATACACGAGGTGGCCCGCCACGAGAAGACCCTCATCCCGGAGGATTTCTCTTACACAGAGCTCACCGGCCTGACGCTGGAAGCCCGCGAGAAGCTGGCCCGCATCCGCCCGAAAAACTTGGGGCAGGCGGGACGCATTCCCGGCGTGTCGCCGTCGGATGTGGCACAGCTGAGTATTGCGCTGGCGGCGAAGAGAAGCTAAAGTTCTCTTTTGCGCACCAAAAGAGAACCAGAAATGGTTCTCGCGCCGGTGGCGCGGGGCAGAGCGCTTTTTCATTAAGGCTGATTGTTCTCTTTTGATGTCAAAAGAGAACCAGAAAACCACC
>OGNS01000442.1_pt1 | contig 24411 bp, 23 predicted proteins | sample 1573571 | NCBI WGS metagenome assembly OGNS01 (sample SAMEA2581890, study PRJEB24529) | metagenome | biome: Human gut stool | place: China | collected 2011 | reverse complement strand
CCCACCGTGGGGCCGAAGAGCCCACCCTGCTGCTGGTGGAGGCAGACCACAGCGAACTGGTGAAAGACTAACCATCCCCGGAGGCGGGGCTTCCGCATGACCCCGCCCCCCTCCATATTGCAAGACCCCCGGCACCTTCCGCAGGGTGCCGGGGGTCTCTTTGTGCCGCAGGGCAAAAAAGGCCCCGGCCTGCCCGGTGGGGGCGAGGCCGGAGCCTTTGCTCATGCTTTGGGGGGTGCTGCCAGACGATCTCAGGCAGCAGTGGAAGAAGCGACCTCGGAGGAAGCAGCCTCAGAAGATGCAGCCTCGCTGGAGACCTCAGAAGCAGCCTCAGAAGATGCAGCCTCGCTTGCAGCCTCGGAGGAAGCGCTGTTCTCCTCGGCCACGGCAGAGGTGGAAGCAGCCTCAGACTGAGCGGCAGCAGAAGCAGCCTCAGAGGTGGAAGCGGCGGTAGAAGAAGAGCTGCCGCAGGCAGTCATGCTGACAGCCAGAACCAGAGCAGCAACGGTAATAGCAACATTCTTGAGTTTCATATCGAAAATCTCCTTACTTTTGAAAAAACAGTTTCGCGGAAGGCTGTACAGGTGAAACCTTTCCGCAAGAAGATATTCTAGTCCGTTTTCGAAAAAAATCAAGCCCTTTTTTGGCAAAGATTCTATTTGCCAGAGAGATTCTACACTTTTGTTATAACTTTTCGATAAAAGTCAAAGATTTTTGACGTCCAAAAATGAAACACTCCGGGCTTTTCCGGAAGAGGAAAGCATGGTATAATAGCTTCATGATAAAGGCTGGAAAACGACAGTGAGGTAGAAGGTCATGGACATCAGAAAAGTTGCGGTTCTGGGAGCCGGTGCGGTCGGCTCCTATGTCATCTGGGGGCTTTCGGCCCGCAGGGACATTGAGCTTGGCGTGGTGGCCGATGGCCCGCGCGGCGAGCGTCTGGCAAAAGAAGGCTGTGCCATCAACGGCAGGGTCTACCGTCCGGCAGTCTGGACGCCCGGGCAGGCCCATGACGCCGACCTTCTCATCGTCTGCCTGAAATACGGCGCGCTGCCCGGCGCACTGGACAGCATCAAAGCCATCACTGGTCCCCATACCACCATCATGAGCCTGATGAACGGCGTGGACAGCGAGGACATCATTGCCTCTGCCGTGGGTGGGGAGCATCTGCTTTACTCCCTCATCAAAGTGGCGTCCCACAAGGAGGCTGACGGCGTCCATTTCGACCCGGCGACCACCGTTGGCATCATCTTCGGGGAGAAGGAGCCGCCCTGCGACAGCCCCCGCGTCAAGGCCGTGGAGGCTTTGTTTGGCGGCACAGAGCTGCACTTCCGGGCCACCGACTGCATCCGGGAAGAGATGTGGAGCAAGTTCCGCCTCAACGTCTGCAACAACCTGCCCCAGGCCATCCTCGGCGCAGGCGTAGGCTGCTACCGTGACAGCGTCCATATGAAGGCCATCAGCGACGGCCTCCGCCGTGAGCTGGAAGCCATTGCCGCAGCCAAAGGCATCGATCTGCAGAAGGTGGATGCCGTGTCCGGCAAGGGCTGTGCCGTCAAGCCCTCGGCCCGCTACTCGACGCTGCAAGACCTCGACGCCGGACGCCATACCGAGATCGATATGTTCTCGGGTGCGCTCATCCGGATGGGCAAAGAGCTGGGCATCCCGACGCCCTACAATGAGTTTGCGTATCACATGATAAAAGCGCTGGAAGAAAAGAACGACGGTAAGTTTGATTATACCGGCCCGGATCAGGAAATGACATGGGCAAGATAACGGAGGGAATACCGATGAATATTACGGTCTATCTGGGGGCCAATGAGGGCAGCGACCCGGCCCTGAAACAGGCGGTGGAGGAACTGGGCCGCTGGATCGGCGAGAGCGGGAACGCGCTGGTCTACGGCGGCTCCCGCAGCGGCCTGATGGGGCGTCTGGCCCACAGCGTCCTGACGGCGGGGGGCGAAGTGACCGGCGTCGAGCCACAGTTCTTCATCGACTCTGAGGTGCAGTATGACGGCCTGACCAGGCTCATCGTCACCCAGGACATGACCGAGCGCAAGACCAGGATGATCGAGCTGGGCGACGCCTTTATCGCCTTCCCAGGCGGCACCGGCACGCTGGAAGAGATCGCCGAGGTGATGTCCAAGGTCTCGCTGGGTCATCTGGACGCGCCCTGCATCCTCTACGACCTCGACGGCTACTACGCCGGGCTGAAAGCTCTGCTGGCCCACATGGTCGAGATGGGGCTGTCCAGCCCCGAGCGGCAGAGCGGCATTTATTTTGTAAAGAATCTGGACGAGATAAAGAGCATCCTGAAAAGGGCATAAGAAAAGCGCTGGAAGCGGTGTAAAGGCTTCCAGCGCTTTTTGTTGTCTGCTTACATGGAGATGACGCCCAGCGCGTTTGCCACCGAGCTGATGAGGATGATGGCCGCGAAGATGGGGCAGAGGTACTTTATCATAAAGTTGAAGATGCGCTTGCGGCGGAAGGGCTTGCCTTCCAGCGTGACCTCTTCCTCGATCTTCTCCACACCGATGACCCGGGACACCAGCAGGCAGATGGTGATGGCTGCAATGGGCATCATGACCGAGTTGGTAAGGAAATCGAAGAAGTCAAGGAACTGCATCCCGAAGACCGTGAACTGGGCCAGCGGGCCGTAGCCCAGAGCCGACAGACTGCCCAGCACCAGCATGATGATGCCGATGAGGACGGTGGCCTGCTTACGGTCCCAGCCCAGCTCGTCCTCGAAGGTGGAGACGGCGCTTTCCGTCAGGGCGATAGAACTGGTGACGGCGGCGAAAAGCACCAGCGTGAAGAAGAGGATGCCCACCACGGTGCCGAGACCCATGCTCTCAAAGACCTTCGGGATGGTGATGAACATGAGGGCCGGGCCGGCCTGCAGGGTGTCCGGATCGCCGCCCGAGAAGGAGAAGACCGCCGGAATGATCATCAGGCCCGCCATGATGGCAATGGCCGTGTCGAAGATCTCCACGTTCTCGGTGGACTCCTCGATGGAGACGTCCTTCTTCATGTAGGAGCCGAAGGTGACGAGGATGCCCATTGCGATGGAGAGGGAGTAGAACATCTGCCCCATGGCGGTCACGACGGTCATCCAGGAGAAATTGGAGAGATTCGGCACGAGGAAATACTTCACGCCCTCCAGCGCACCCGGGCGGGTGACGGAGTAGCCCGCGATGATGACGGACAGCACCACGAGGATGGGCATCATCACCTTGGAGACCCGCTCCACGCCGTTGCGCACGCCTGCAAAGATGATGGCGAGGGTGAAGATGGTAAAGATGACAAAGCAGATCTCCGCCGAAGCGCCGCTGGAAATGAAGGCGGAGAAGTAGCCGTCCGCCGCCAGCTCACTGCCGTGGCCGCTGACGTAGTCGGCCAGATACCGGATGACCCAGCCGCCGATGACCGAGTAATAAGGCACGATGAGGATGGGGATGATGGCATTGATCCAGCCGCCGAAGGAGCGCTCGCCCTTGCGGACGGCGGCGAATGCGCCCACCGGGCTTTTCCTGGTCATCCGGCCCAGCGCCGTCTCGGCCACGATCATGGTGTAGCCGAAGGTGAAGGCGAGGATGATGTAGATGAGCAGGAAGATGCCGCCGCCGTACTTGGCCGCAAGATAGGGGAAGCGCCAGATGTTGCCGAGGCCCACCGACGCGCCTGCTGCGGAGAGAACGAAGCCGATCTTGCCCGAAAAGGCGCTTCGCTTGTGCTGTTTTTGATTCATTGGATTTTCCTCTTTTCACAAATTCAATACCCCCAGTGTATCACAGCCGGGGAGGGGATTCAACCGATTTTTCGATAAGAAGCAGAAGCTCCTGTGCTCAGAGGGAGCAGCGTCAATCCACCACCGGCACATCCAGCCCGAATTCCAGCGGGCGGAAGCGGGGGCAGACATTCTCCGTGATGCAGATGACCGACGCGGCCAGGCGGCTGCCGATCTCACAGGACTGGGCCAGATTCTTGCCGTAGGTCAGGCCGATGACCGTGCCGGCAAAGAAGGCGTCGCCTGCGCCGGTGGTGTCGATGACGTCCACCTTTTTGGCGGGTACAACGCCGCAGGCACCGTCATGCTGGGCGTAGACAGCACCCTGACCGCCCATGGTCACCACCATGCTGGGCATGTTGGCGCTGTGGACGTTCCGGGCCAGTACCTGAGCCATCTGGCTGGGGGCGAGATGCTCGTAGTCGTCCGAAAAGAGCAGACCGGCCTCCTGCTGGTTGCAGACGAAGCAGTCGATCTGCTGCAGATAGTCGCGGCGCTCCATGGCGATGCTCATGTTGGAGACTGCGGCAAAGACCTTCTTGTTGTATTTCCTGGCATAGCGGAGCACCTGCTTGACCGTGTCTTTCTCCAGGTCCAGCTCGATGGCGATGGCGTCGCAGTCCTTGAAGATCTCGTCGCCCTTCTCCTCCAGCAGGGTGGTCAGCGGGGTGGTGTCAGGGCGCTTGGAGATGGCGGCGTGGACGTCGCCGTCGTTGTCAAAGATGGCCAGCCAGGTACCCATGCCATCGGGGACCTTCTGGATGTACCTGGTGTTGACCTTGTGGTTGTCCAGCTTGTCGATGACGTCCTGGCCCATGCCGGTGTCGTCCACCAGACCCACGAAGGTGGGGCGCAGCTCCACATTGGCGATGTCCTCCGCCACGTTCCGGCTCACACCGCCATGCACCTGTTCAATGCGGCCGGCGTTCCGTCCGCCGGGGATGTAGGTGGAGAAGGGATAGCCCTTGATGTCCACGAAAACTGCGCCGATGACTACGATTCCCATATTTGAAATTCCTTTCCTGAATAAAGACTCTCTTTGACTTCTATCCTGTTTACGCTTCTTCTGCCTTTTGCGCCCGAATATCGTCGCCCATAAAGAGGAAGGGGACAAAAGAGGAGAGGCGGCTGGAGATCTTTTCGGTGTAGAGCTTTTCCAGCAGAGCGCCGTCGGTGATGTTGGTGGTGACGATGGTGGGCAGCTTCGCGCCCAGACGGTTGTTCAGCAGACTGTAAAGGGTGCTGATGAGGAAGCTGGAGTTGAACTCGGAACCCAGGTCGTCGAGGATGAGCAGGTCGGCCCCGGCGGCGGTGCGCAGGAGCATCTCTTCCTCCCCGGCGGGGTCGGAGCCGAAGTGCAGGGCCTCGAGCTTCGAGAAGAAGTCGGGGCTGGACACATAGATGACGTCGAAGCCCTTTTCCAGCACCTCTCCGGCGATGGCCAGAGCGGCATGGGTCTTGCCCAGACCGGCGTTGCCGAGGAGCATCAGACTCTCGCTGGTGGTATCGAATTCGTCGGCGTAGCCGCGCAGGTCGTCCAGAAGGGTGGACATATAACTCCGTACCGGCTCGCCGAGGGAGGCGTCCATCCGGGCGGGATAGTAGCGCAGCTCCATGGTATCGAAGCTGGAAATGGAGAGGCTGGACAGAGCCTCGATCTCCGACCGGCGGAGCTGCTGCATCACCTTGTGGACGCAGCTGCAGGTGCGTCCGTCTACAATGCCGGTGTCTTCGCAGAGCCTGCAGGTGAAGTGCGGCTCCAGTGCGTCGGCGGGACGGCCGCTGGAGGCCAGCAGGTCGGCCAGCTTTTTGCGGGCATCGGTGAGGGCCGCAGCGGCATCGGTGCGGTCCTTGCCCGCCGCACCGGCCAGCGCGCAGCGGATGCCCCGCACCCGCACCTCTTCTTCGGCGTGGCGCAGCCCGGGGACAGCAGCCTCGGCCTCAGCGCGGGCGTCCTCCGCCTTGGCCCGTGCGGTCTGACGACGGCGGGCGACGGTGCGCAGGGCTTCCTGATACAGTTCGTTTTTGGTACGCATAGTGTCTCCTTATGCCGGGGGTCACTCGGACTTTTTCTTGAGGGGGCGGCGGCGGGCAGCGTTCTTGAGGAAGTCGTTGCCGCTGGGGGTCTCGCGGTCCACCCGGATGTTCCGGCTGGCACCGGCAGCGGCCACCGGAGTGCGCACATCGTGGATATTGCGCAGCCCCTTGGCGTTCCAGGTCTTGAGGATGCTGTTCCAGTACCACAGGTCGCGCTTCGGTCCGGCCTGCACAGCGGCCTCCTGCACCATGGCGTCATCGTAGCCGTAGACCTCATACCACCGGGCGATGGCTTTCCGCCCGCCGAGGGTGAGCTCGCTGTCCGGGATGCCCAGCAGGGAAGCAACATACTGTTCCCGGGTCTGGCGGAGGGCCAGCAGCTTGAGGTGGGCGTCGGCCTGTTCGCCGGTCTCCACGCCCTCGGCCCGCCAGACTTTCAGCTCGTGGAGGACGGCGGCCATCGTCCGCTTGCCCCGGCTGGCCACATAGGCCACGCAGAGCATGACGGTCTCGGGGGCAAAGCCCTCCTGCACGTAGAGATTGACCAGCTTTTCCATCTCGCTGTGGGTCAGCGGGCGGGCAAAGCCGGTCTGAGCGCAGTCGATGAGGCTCGAGATCATGGGGTCGGTGCGGCTTGCGGCGGCGATCTCCGCCCAGGTCATGGGGGCAGGAGCAGAGGGCTCTGCTCCCGGCGCGGCGTTCTCGTCGTAGCGCTCGAGAAGCCCTGCACCGGCCCAGAAGGAGAGGGCGCTTTCGGCAGAGATGCGGCTGCGCAGTTTGAGGTCGGCACAAATTTTTTCGGGGTCAGTGACGCCGGTGGCCAGCACATACAGCGCTACCCGGACGTTGTATTCCTCGGCGATGCCCAGCTTGGAAAAGATGAGCTGCGGCACCGGGATGGTGTCGCCCTTGAGCTCTTTGAGACGGTATATCATTTGCTTTCCCCGCTTTCTGCGTCCTCGTCCTTCGGCGGCGGTGACCAGGGCTCACAGTCCAGGATGGAGGGCCGCTGCTTCCAGAGCGCCAGATCAGCGCTGTAGGCAGAGGACAGATACTCTGCCGCTGCGGCCCGGCCCTCGTCCGTCAGCGGAAAGACCATCTGTCGGCGCAGGGCGGGGTCTGTGCGGTCCAGCGCCCAGGGGTCGGGCCAGATGTCTACCGTGAGGATGGCTTCCTCTTTCTGCGCGCCCTCGCCGCCGTCCGGGTCAGGCACGCTGCGCTTGCCGGGCGAGAGCAGATAGCGCATCCCGTCTTCGCTGCCGCTGTATTGATTCTTGCACTTGAAATAGTGCAGAAGGGGTACAAAAATCATGACGTCCCTCTCAGTTTTAGACTTGCTGAAATGATAAAAGCGCCAATTCTTGACGAATCAGCGCTCTTTTTGTGGAGCAGGATACGGGACTCGAACCCGCCGCCTACTGCTTGGGAAGCAGTCGCTCTACCGGATGAGCTAACCCTGCGTTTACTCATTTATTGTAGCAAAGGACACGGGTTTTGTCAACCGCTTTTTGGCTCGATTTTGGTCGGATAGCAATTCAACTTTTTAATGCAGCAGCAACAGCGTTGAATTGCCTATCGCAAAGATGCCGTTTCGATAGGAACTATTTTTGAAAATTGCGATAAACAAAAAGACCACCGTTCTGCCCGCAGGAAATAAGGGCAGAACGGTGGCCTTTTGAACGGACTGTGACTTACAGCTCAGCCAGAGCGCGCTTGAGGTTCTGTGCGATCTGGTCAGGGCAGCTGGTGGGGCGGGGGCCGCAGGTGGTGCCTTCCATCCGGGCGATGGCGTCCTCAGCCTTCATGCCCTTGAGCAGGCGGCTGATGCCCTTCAGGTTGCCGTTGCAGCCGCCGACGACCTCGATGGACTCGATGGTGTGGTCATCGTTCAGCACGATGTGGGTCTCCTTGGAGCAGGTACCCTTGTTGGGGTAGCTGAAAGACTTGCTCATATTCAAACATCCTCTCTTTATATCCGACTGACAGGCGAGCGGACTCGCGCAGTACCCTTATTATATCCTTGTCGGGTGGGGAAGTCAATGCGGCCCGGTCACAGAGCGCCGCCCCGGCGCTTGCGGGCCAGTGCCTCGATGCGCGCGATCTGGTCGTCCTCGGTGACGCAGGCACCCACCGGGTGGGGTTTGCCGTGGTTCGCGCCGTGGAAGTCGCTGCCGCCGGTGACGATGAGGTCGTGCTTCTTGCAGAGCTCAGCACACTCGGTCCTGTCCTCGGGGCTGTTGCGGGGATGATGCACCTCGATGCCGTCGATGGCCCCTTCGGCCACCAGTTCCCGCAGCAGGGGCATACTCTTGTACACCGTCGGGTGGGCGAACACCACCACGGCCCCAGCGGCCTTTGCCGTGGCCAGCACCTCCCGCACCGGAGGGTAAGTGGGGGAGTGGAGGCACTTGCCCCGCGGCTCCCAGCCGAACAGTTCGTGATAAAGCCCGGTGTAGATGCCGTCGCACAGGCCCAGCTGCTGCAGCGCCTGCATGATGCCGCTCTTGAAGAGGACGCCGCTGTCCTGTGCATATTCCAGCGCCTGCTCAGTGCGGAACTGGGGGTACAGCGCCTCGATCTCCCGGCAGCTCTGCAGAGCGCACTCGTTGCGGCGCTGGCGCATAATGTCGCAGTGCCGGCGCAGGGCAGGGCAGTCGAGGTCAGGCCAGAAGGTCAGCAGATGGACGCGGTGGCTGCGCTCGAAGTCGTAGCCGGTGAGCTCGGCGGCGGGGATGAGCCGCACGCCGTCCTGCACCGGGTGGTCGTAGGCGTACTGTGCGCTGAGGGTGGTGTCGTGGTCCGAGAGGGCCAGAGCGCTCAGCCCCAGCCGCGCTGCCATCAGGGGCAGGCGGTGGATGGGAACAGAGCCGTCAGAACAGGTGGAATGAGTATGAAGGTCGCCAGCCATAAGTTTACTTTCCCTCGATTTTTATAGATTTCTGCGCCTAGTGTACCACAAAAATCATCGGGGAACAAGGGAGCCTTACACGGCCTTGCCGCCCACCGTGAGCGTGGAAGAACGGATGTGGTGGGTGAGAACGATCTCGGCGTCCTCGCCGCCCATGGCCAGCAGCTCGTCCACCGAGAGGGTGGTGGAGCAGAGGATGGTCTGGAAGGTGATGGTGTCGATACCCTCAGCCCGCAGCTGGCGCAGCGTGGACAGCGAAGCGTGGAGAGAGGCCGTGAACCGCCCGACGCGGAGGGAGAGGACGTTGTTGCCCCGGATGCTGGTGTAGGAGATGCGCTGGCCGTCCTTGTCGGTGACGACGAGGCCCGGGAAAACCGACTCCTGCACAGACACGTCCGCAGAATCGCCGCCGGAAGAGGAAGAAGAGTCCCCGGGTATAACAGGCTCTTCCGGCTCCACAGGGCGGGGGATGGAGACCTGATTGACCTTGCCGTCGGCATCGGTGGTGGTGACTTTTGCGCCCGGACCCAGCTTGTCCTTGATGGTGTTGAGGTCAAGCTCATTGCCGCGCTGCGAGAGGGCCTTGCCGTTGGGACTGCCGGCCTTGGCGGTCAGCTCGAGGCTGCCCGACAGATCGATGTCGCTGCTGTAGATGCCGTTACCGACGTCGCTCCCGCTGCCGTTACCGCCGTTGCCGCCAGCGACGTTGATCGTACCGCCGGAGATGGCGACATCGAAGCTGCGGATGCCGTTGCCGCCGGAGAAGTTGCCGCTTCCGCCATCGGCCGTGACGGTACCGCCGGAGATGGTGGTACTGGTGCTGGAGATGCCGTCGCCGCCGGAGCCATCACTGCCCGTGCTATTGCCTCCGGTGGCAGTGACCGTACCGCCGGAGGAGATGGTGACGCCGCCGAAGCTGGAGATGCCGCGGCCGCCGGAGCCGTCTTCGCCGCTGCCGCCTTTGGCCGTGACGGTACCGCCGGAGGAGATGGTGACGCCGCGGTTATTGGTGATGCCGTCGCCGCCGTCGCTGCTGTTTGTGCCGTCGCCGCCAGCGGCGTTGACCGTACCGCCGGAAATGGTGAGGCTGCCGAGGCTGGTGATGCCGCTACCGCCGGAGCCGTTTTTGCCGTCGCCGCCATTGGCGTTGACCGTACCGCCGGAGATGGTGAGGTCTTTGCTGAAGATGCCGCGGCCGCCGGAGCCGTCTGTGCCGCTGCCACCTTGGGCCGTCAGGCTGTCAGTTTCGCCGCCGGAGATGGTGAGGCTGCCGCTGCTGGAGATGCCGCTGAGGCCATAGCTGCCGTTGTCGCTGATACCACCGGTGAGATGGTTGTCGCCATCCAGCTCAATCGTGGTATTGCCGCTGCCGGTCACGCTCACGGCGGCCTTGCCGCCAGTAGCCTCGATGTTCACATCCTTGAGGGTGACCTCCACCTTGTCGTTCTTATCTTTGGTCTCGATGGTCACGGTGTTGGAAGAAGCGATGTCCTTGTTCTGATTTGTGATGATGGTGTCGGTGTCGCCGTAGGTGGTCTCCCCCTTCTGGGTGACGTCGTTGCCGGTGTCGCCCGCTTTCACGGTGATGTTACCATCCTCGATGCACCATGTCTTCGCAAAGGCCGGGGCAGTAAGGGAGGTGAGCATTATGGCAGTCAGGATAAACGCTGCTGCCCGCTGAGAGGCCGGACGGGGCGAATCGATACCCCCCCCCCGTATGGAGGGGGCGACCCAGAACACGCATCGCAAGCTTACGATAAGAGAGCATACAAAAACCTCCTTTGAATGGTGAAAAGAAATGGTGAAACCGTAGAATATCAGGTTACTTTGAATATACCGCATCTGCGGAAAAAAATCAATAAAACCTGCGCGAATCGCCCTGTTTCCTGCGTGAATGGAGAAAAACCGTCAGATTTTGGCTCTCCCAAAGAAACAGCTTATCGCTGCGTGGTGGCTCTCGGGAGACGAGCTTGCCCTCTCCGTCATCGCTTGCGCGATGCCACCTCTCCCAAAGGGAGAGGCTTTTGCATCCCGCAAAGCCTGCCCTCTTTGCCCAAGGCTCTCCCTATGGGAGAGCTGGCGCGGAGCGCCTGAGAGGGCAAGGATGCTGGAGGGGGGCTTTTGCTTTTCTGCACAAGGCATGGTATACTGGAAAAGAAAAACCCGCCGACCGGGCGGGAAAAAGGAGAAACGGAAACATGAAAACGAAATTTGGCATCGTGGGCTGTGGTTTCCTCGGCAATATCGTGGCCGATGCGTGGAAGAAGGGCCTGCTGGAAGACTACGAGCTGGTGGGCGTCACCAGCCGCACCTTCGCTTCGGCAGAGAAGACGGCGGCAAGCGTGGGGTGTGCGGCCTGCGCGGACGTGGACGCTCTGCTGGCGCTGGAGCCGGAATACATCGTGGAGGCGGCCTCGGTGGAAGCGGTGCGTGCAATGGCCGTTCCGGTGCTGCGCCGGGGCGTGAACCTCGTGGTGCTGTCCATCGGTGCATTCGCCGACCTCGCGTTTTATGAAGAGGTCAAGCAGGCGGCCCGGGAAGGCGGCGCAAAGGTGCATCTGGCCAGCGGCGCCATCGGCGGCTTCGATGTGCTGCAGACCGTCACTCTCATGGCCGAGGCCCTGAAGCTGGACGAGAAGGCCGGCATTGAGACCCACACCGGTGCGAAGGGCTTCCGCAACACCCCCGTCTGGGCCGACCATCTGCTGACCGACACCGAGAAGACCACCGTCTTCACCGGCAGCGCCAAGGAAGCCATCGCAACCTTCCCCCGCCGGGTCAACGTCGCCGTGGCCACCTCGCTGGCCACCACCGGCCCCGACATCACCGGCGTGACCATGCACTCCGTACCCGGTTGGGTGGGCGACGACCACTGCATCACTGCCGAGATCGAGGGCGTGAAGGCCGTGGTGGACATCTGCTCGTCCACCAGCGCCATCGCCGGTTGGAGCGCCGTGGCGCTTCTGCGCAACCTCGCCTCGCCGGTCTGCTTCTATTAAGATAAGGAGGGAAAGCGCTATGTTCCAGAAACTGGTAGCCATCGAGCCGGTCAGCCTCATCCCCACAGCAGAGGAAGCGCTGCATCAGTACGCCGAACAGGTCGAGCTTTACCGCGACATTCCCGCCGACGACGAAGAGATCGTCCGCCGCATCGGAGACGCCGACGCGGCGCTGTTGAGCTATACCTCCCGCATGGGCAAAAACGTCATCGAGCGCTGCCCGAACCTGCGCTACATCGGGATGTGCTGCAGCCTCTACTCGGAGGAAAGCGCCAATGTGGACATCGCCTTTGCCCGGGAAAAGGGCATCAAGGTGCTGGGCATCCGGGACTACGGTGACCGCGGCGTGGTGGAGTATGTCCTCCACGAGCTGACCGGCCTGCTCCACGGCTTCGGGATGCCGATGCTCCACGACGAGCCCGTGGAAATTTACGGCCTCAAGGTGGGCATCGTGGGTCTGGGCGTTTCGGGCCGGATGATCGCCGATGCACTGGCCTTCCTCGGCGCGGACATCTCCTACTACAGCCGCAGCCATAAGCCCGACGCCGAGGCCGCAGGCATGAAGTATAAGCCGTTGGACGCTCTGCTCCGGGAGAGCGAAGTGGTCTTTACCTGTCTGAACAAGAATGTCCTGCTCCTGGGTGAGCCGGAGTTTGAGGCGCTGGGGGAGGGAAAAGTCCTTTTCAATACCTCCATCGGCCCCGGCTTTGACTCCGCCGCGCTGGAAAAGTGGCTGGATAAGCCCGGCACCCACTTCTTCTGTGATACCTACGCCGCCGCAGGCCCCGTCAGCGAGGGCTTCTTCCGGCGGCCCAATGTCCACAGCCCGGGTGTCTCGGCAGGCCGCACCAGGCAGGCTTTCGTTCTGCTGAGCCAGAAGGTGCTGGCGAACATCGAGACGGCGCTGGGAGAATAAGCTATAACTTTTGAAAAGCCGCTGCATGGGAGACCGTGCGGCGGCTTTTTTCGTCGCTTGCTGTTCCTGTGCAGCCATGTTATACTGGAACTATAAACATCGAACGAGGTGAAAAATGAAATCATCCGATGAATCAATACGAAGGGTGGTGTAAAATAATGGCTTCCAGCAAAGAATATCTTCATTTTATTTTGGAACAGCTATCCGCTTTGGACGATATTTCTTATCGCTCTATGATGGGAGAATACATCCTCTATTATCATGGCAAAATCGTCGGCGGAATCTATGATGACAGATTGCTTATAAAGAAAACAAGATCTGCTTTGGAATGTATGCCTGCGGCGGTTTGTGATTTTCCGTATGAAGGAGCGAAAGAAATGCTGTTGGTGGAGGAGGTTGACAACAAAGAATTTCTCACAAAACTGTTTGAGGCGATGTACAAGGAATTGCCGCTGCCAAAATCAAGGCGAAGGAAGGAGGCTTGATACTTTCAGCACACGTTCATAGGACCCCAAAATCCGAATTTTACGGTACAAAAACATAAGGAGAACTTTTTGAAACATACAACATTTGCACTGGAGCTTGTGGGCTGACCGGGAGGTCTGGCAAATACCACAAGCCACGCCTCCCGAAGACGAACAGACACAATTCTTCAGGAGGACATTACCATGAATCGTGAAAACAAACGTAAGACCTTTGAAAAAGGTTACTATAAGACCCACGCCTGCAACGATACCTTTACCTGCAAAGTCTGCGGACGGGTCTGCACCCCGCAAAATGCCGGGAGCGACCACCGCAACCATTGCCCCAACTGCCTGTCCAGTCTTCATGTGGACGAAGAACCCGGCGACCGTGCCTCCGACTGCGGCGGCATCATGGAGCCGGTGGCGGTCTGGGTACGCAAAGGCGGCGAGTGGGCCATCATCCACCGCTGCAAACGCTGCGGAAAACTCAGCTCCAACCGGGTGGCGGCAGACGACAACCCCATGAAGCTCATGAGCATTGCCATGAAGCCCCTGTGCGCTCCGCCGTTCCCGCTGGACTACATCGAGGAAATGACCGCCTTGATGGGCGGCGATGGACGGATGCGGTAAGCCGCAGCCAAAAACGAAAAGGTCGCTGTGCCGGAGAAGGCATGAAAAAGTACAAAGATAGGGGAGAGTGCTTCGATGGACTATATCAGAGTTACCAAAGAAAACATCGACAGGGAACACATCTGTTGTGCCATGTCCGGCAAACAGAGCCTTGCCAAAAAAGAATGGCTCAAGCAGCGCTTTGAGGAGGGACTTGTTTTTTACCGCAGTGCAGAGCGCGGCAAATGCTTTATCGAGTACATCCCGGCAGAAAACGCATGGGTACCCATTGATGCAGCAGGCTGGCTTTATATCAACTGTCTGTGGGTCTCCGGTTCCTTGAAAGGTCACGGCTATTCCAGCGAGCTGCTGGAAGAATGCCTTCGGGATGCCAAGGCGCAGGGAAAAAACGGCGTTTGCATTCTGTGTGCCGAGGGGCGCAAACGGGAGTTTCTCGCCGACCCCAAGTTTTTGACCCATAAGGGATTCAAGGTCTCAGACATCTCCGATTGCGGTATCGACCTCATGTGTCTGCCCCTTGCAGAGAATGCCCGGCCGCCAAAATTCAAGGACTGTGCCAAGCATCCAAAGGTGGAGGAAAACGGCTTTGTCCTCTACTATACCGACCAGTGCCCCTACACCTATTATTGGGTGCCAAAGGTGCAGGAGGCTGCAAAGGAACATGGGATCCCGTTCAAAGCCATCCACATCACCGAGAAAGAGACGGCCCAGAATGTACCCGCACCTGTCACAACATACGCATTGTTCCGGGATGGCAAATTTGTGACCCAGAGCATCCAGTCGGACAAGAAATTTTTGAAATTAGCGGCAGAATAATTGAATCAGGCAAGACGCCAGACGCTCAGACGCAGTGCCGCCCATAGAGTGGGGGCGCGCTGCGTTTTTATTTTGGAGGATTTTATATGGAAGAAATTGTTGTGTATGTTCCCGGAAAGGGCGGTTCGGCACAAGAGGCCGAGCATTATAAAGCCCTATTCCCTAATTGTGAAGTAATTGGTTTCGACTACCACGCACGATCTCCATGGGAAGCCACGGAGGAATTTTCCGGATTTTTTGCGGCAGTGCGGAAACGCTGCGGGAAGCTCACACTGGTGGCAAATAGCATTGGTGCGTTTTTATCTTTGTCCTCGTTGAATGAGAAATTGGTGGACACCGCTTATTTTATTTCTCCAGTAGTTGATATGGAGCAACTGATTTGCAACATGATGCAATGGGCTGACGTCTCCGAAGCAGAACTTGCAGAGAAACTGGAAATTCCCACAACATTTGGAGAAACGCTGTCGTGGAAATATCTCTGCTATGTCCGAGAGCATCCGATTTCATGGAAAATCCCTACCCGCATTTTGTATGGGGAAAAGGATGCTCTGACCTCCATGGAAACCATAAAAGCCTTTGCGGAAAAGAACAACGCAGAGCTGACCGTTATGCCGGGCGGAGAGCACTGGTTTCATACAAAGGAGCAGATGCAATTTCTGGATCACTGGATAAAGAATAGGAGACCCTGCAATGAAACAGAAAATAAGGACGGCTTCGCTTCTCCTGCTGATGGTTCTGGGAACCGGGCTGGTAGCTTGCCCTGCCTGCAGCAGGGCCGTGCTGTTCGAATCCCTCTAGGTCCCAAAGCCAGCGTTTGACTTATGTGTACGCAAAAGAAAAGCAGCAGCGTTAAAATTACGCTGCTGCTAAAAGTGGACCTAGAGGGATTCGAACCCTTGACCTCTCGGATGCGAACCGAACGCTCTCCCAACTGAGCTATAGGCCCATATTTGTTTTTCGGAACGAGAACAGTGTAACTCTTTTAGAAGGATTTGTCAAGGACTTTTCACCCAGGCGGCCTGCGGGGAATGACCGGGTGGATCTGCCGCGCCGTTTCTTATAAAAACGGCAGATCCTTTCGTAAAAATAACAGTGGCTCTCAGAGAAAAAGCGTGCTACAATAATGCTGAGACTTTCGTACATAAAAAGTCTATCACCCAAAGTCAGGAGGACAACGGTTATGGAATTTACTAAGGTCGTTGCAGAGCGTTATTCCTGCAAGAATTTCAGCACACGTAAGGTAGAAGCCGAGAAGCTGACGGAGATCCTGGAAGCGGGTCGGCAGGCCCCGACCGCCAAGAATTCTCAGGAGCAGCGCATCTATGTGCTGCAGTCGGAAGAAAGCCTGGCAAAGCTCGACAAGTTGACGCCCTGCCGCTATGGCGCGCCTACCTGCCTTGTTGTGGCCTTCGATAAAAACAGCGTCTTTACTTATCCCGGCGGAAAGCGGGACTCCGGCATGGAGGATGCCGCCATCGTGGCGACCCACCTGATGCTGGCCGCCGCCAACGCAGGTGTGGACAGCTGCTGGCTCAACTTCTTCGATCCGGATGAGCTGGCCAAGGAACTGGGCTTGCCGGAAAATGAAGAGGTCCTGATGATCCTCGACCTCGGCTATGCCGCAGAGGGCGCAGGGCCGCTGGCAAACCACGGCTCAAGAAAGCCCCTGTCCGAGACGGTCGCATACCTGTAATACCAAAAAAACACCCGGAGATGCTTCCGGGTGTTTTTGCGCTATTGTCCGACGATGCGCCAGTGTTCGGGCCTGTTGTGATCGGTGGTCACGCCGTCGTCGGTATACATCCGGTAGGGCGCAGGCTGGCCGTCGGGCGCGAAGCACCAGAAGGTGAGGGCCGTATCGTCCAGCTGGGCGGTGTTGGCAGCGGGCTGTGCCACCGGTACGGTGTGGCCCGGACGGATGAAGAGCAGCACCTCGTCAAGTTCGCAGGGCAGATAGTGCCGCCCGGCGGGCAGAACTTCCTCATCGTAGTCGGAGACGCTGCGCAGACGCAGCATCTTCATCGCCTCAGGCAGATAGACCGTCCGGCCATGGGCGTTCTGGGTGTGGACGGGTGCGACCATCAGGCCCTCGCCAAGAAGCAGCTGGTCGTCCACCTCCCGGGCGTCGGGGTCGGCAGGGTAGTCAAAAGCCAAAGGCCGGAAGTAAGGTGTATCCTCAAGCGCGGCTTTCATGAACTCACTGTAGAGGTAGGGCAGGAGGGCATATCGCAGATCCAGCATATTGCGGATGGCGGGCAGAACATCGGTAAAGCGGTAAAATTCCTGCTCCCGGCTCTCAGCGCCGGCGTGGTTGCGCATGAGAGGGGTGAACAATCCGAACTCGAGCCAGCGGAGCGCCAGATCGGGGGTGGTGTCCTCACTGAAACCGCAGAGGTCGGCACCGCTGTAGAGGAAGCCGCACATCTGGACGGCAGGCATCATCTGGATGTTGGCCAGCAGCTGGCTCCACGAGGAGTGGTTGTCGCCCAGCCAGATCCCGCCCCAACGGTGGGCGCCGATGATGCTGCTGCGGCAGTAGAGCAGGGTGCGCTGGCCGGGACGCAGGGTCTGGAACGCCTCGCCGGCAGCCCGGGTCATGCAGCCGCCGTAGAGGTTGTGGACGCGGTCGTGGCGCACCCGCCCGGCAGCGGTATCGTGGTAGAAACTGCGGTAGTCCTCGGGGGCATTCATCAGGCCCATCACCGAGCGCACCAACCCGAAGAAATCGTTCTGGTCGAGGTTATCCTTCCGGCTCAGGGCGGCGGCATTCTCGAAGAAGGCTTTCAGCCGCTCAGGGGAGTAGAAGAGGGCGGGCTCGTTCATGTCGTTCCAGAAGCCCTCGATGCCGAGGTCGGTGAGCACCTTGTACTGCCTGCCGAACCACGCCCGGGCCTCGGGACGGAGAAAGTCGGTGAAGTAGGCCTTGCCGGGCCAGACCGCCGCCACAAAGGGCGTGCCGTCTTCTTTGGTGCAGAAATAGCCCTTCTCGAGGCCCTCGCGGCAGACGGGGTCATTGTCGTCGCAGCGGATGCCTGCGTCGATGATGGGAACGAGCCGGATGCCCTCGGCTTTCAGGTCGGCGGCAAGCTTGCCGAGGTCGGGGAAGCGGGCCTTGTCGATGGTAAAATCAGCGTAGGACTGCATGTAATCAATATCCATGCAGATCATGTCCAGCGGCAGACCGTTGGCCTTGTACTGCGCGGCCACCTCCCGGATGTCGGCCTCGGTCTTGTAGCCGAAGCGGCTCTGGGCCAGACCGAACGCCCACTTGGGCGGGATATAGCTGGGGCCGATGAGCTGCCGGAACTCCTTTGCGGCCTCTGCCGCTGTAGGGGCTGTGATGAGGTAGAGCGCATAGTCCGGCTCTGCCGTGGCGAAGCGGAGGGTGTCGTGGCGGGTATAGCCGATGTCGTAGCTCACTTTGCCCGGGAAATCGACGAAGATGCCGATGCATCCGCTGCTGTCGGCAGGGGAGATGAGCAGGAAATTGTGGGCGGCGTAGTAGGAAAGCCGGTTTTCGCCGTGCTCACTCTCGTCGGTGTTGTTCGTCTCGTAGTGCCAGCCGCGCTTGTTGAGGCCCCGGGGCATCTCGCCCAAGCCATAGACGATGTCCTTCTCCTGCATGACATACTGCCAGCCATCGCCGTCCGGTGTCAGGTAAGGCACGGGGCCGGTCTCGGCGGGCAGGTCCAGCACGACGCTCTCAGTGGGAAAAGGCTTCCCGATGACAAAACGCTGTATCATAAACAGAGTGCTCCTCTCAGATGATTTTATGTCTATGGTACGCCGTCCGGCCCGGCGGGGCAAGAGAGAAAACCGTCAGAACGATACAACAAAACCAGCATTTTCGCCCGGGAATGCGGCCTGGGGCTTGTTTGGGCAGGGGAAAATGGTATATAATAAGTATATTCTAGGAATAAAAGGGAGAACCATCATGTATCAAAAAGGAATCAAGCGGCTGCTGGACGTGGTACTGTCGGCCTGCGGGCTGCTGGTGCTGTCGCCGCTGCTGCTTTTGCTCTGCCTTGCCATCAAGCTGGACTCGCCGGGGCCGGTGTTCTTCAAGCAGAAGCGGGTGGGCATCCATAAGAGCTATTTCAACATCCTGAAATTCCGCACCATGCGCATCGACACCCCCCACGACATGCCCACCCATCTGCTCCACGACCCGGAGCAGTATATCACCCGGGTGGGCCGTTTCCTGCGCAAGACCAGTCTGGACGAGCTGCCCCAGCTGTGGAATATCCTTGTGGGCGATATGGCAGTCATCGGCCCGCGCCCGGCCCTCTGGAACCAGTACGACCTGCTGGCCGAGCGGGACAAGTACGGCGCAAACGACGTCCGCCCCGGCCTGACCGGCTGGGCGCAGATCCATGGCCGCGACGAGCTGGAGATCACGGAGAAAGCGAAGCTGGACGGCTGGTATGTGGAGCATATGAGCTTCTGGCTGGACGTCAAGTGCTTCTTCGGCACCATCAGGGCTGTGGTCGACCACGACGGCGTGGTGGAGGGCGGCACCGGGACGCTGCACGAAGAAGGAAAGTGATTCGTCCTTTCTCTTGATTTATCCCCCGAAAAGCGTATAATAAAACAGTACACAAGACACAGAAGGAGGATTTCCATGGAACGCACCTATATCAATGAGGTACAAAAGGAAATTGGCAGCACGGTCAAGGTGCAGGGCTTTATCGAGAACCTGCGCAACAGCAAATATATGGCCTTCATCGTGCTGAAGGATATTACCGGCAAACTTCAGATCACCGTCGAGAAGGAGGACCACCCCGAGCTGGTGGACACCATCGATAAACTGACCCCGGACTCTGTCATCACCGTCACCGGCAAGGTGATGGAGAACGACTACGTCAAGATGGGCGGCATCGAGATGATCCCCGAGTCCATCGAGATCGAGAGCATCGCCGACGCGCTGCCCATCGTCCGCAAGGAGATCGCCGCCACCAAGAAGAAGAAGGCTGTGGAGCGTTCCAGCATCGACCAGCGCATCGACTACCGCTGGATCGACCTGCGCACCGATGAGAACCAGCTGATGTTCAAGGCACAGAGCTGCTTCGTCAACGCCATGCGTCAGTTCCTGCTCGAGCGCAGCTTCATCGAGATCCACACCCCGAAGCTCATCGCTGCCGCCAGCGAGAGCGGCTCTGAGGTGTTCAAGGTGGACTACTTCGACCGCAACGCCTATCTGGCCCAGAGCCCTCAGTTCTATAAGCAGATGGCCATGGCCGCCGGCTTCGAGCGCATCTTCGAGACCGGCCCCGTCTTCCGCGCGGAGAAGAGCTACACCAACAAGCACTCCACCGAGTTCTCCGGCTTCGACCTCGAGTTCAGCTACATCACCTCTTACAAGGACGTCATGAAGATGGAGGAAGAGCTTCTGACTGCCGGCCTGAAGGCCGTCAAGGAGCAGTACGGCGAGCAGATCAAGGAGCTGTTTGGTCTGGAAGTCGTCGTCCCCACCACGCCGTTCCCTGTGGTCAAGCTGGCCGACCTGTACAAGGGTCTGGAAGAGGAGTTCGGCTACACGGTCGATGAGAGCGAGAAGGGCGACCTGACCACCGAGGCCGAGCGCCTGAGCTACGACTGGGTCAAGAAGCACTACGGACACGAGTTCCTGTTCATCACCGACTACTCCGCTGAGAAGCGCGCTTTCTACCACATGCGCGACGAGAACGGCGTGCCGCAGGGCTACGACCTCATCTGGCGCGGCGTGGAGATCACCACCGGCGCACAGCGTGAGCATCGCTACGACGTGCTGAAGAAGCAGGCAGAGGAGAAGGGCCTGGCCGATGATGTCAAGTTCTATCTGGAGTTCTTCCAGTACGGCTGCCCCCCGCACGGCGGCTTCGGTCTGGGTATCGACCGCCTGACCATGCTGCTCTGCGGCCAGTCCATCAAGGACGCCGAGTTCCTGTTCCGCGGCCCCAACCGTCTGACTCCGTGACCTCTTTCAGGCTCTCCCTTTGGGAGAGCTGGCGCGCAAGCGCCTGAGAGGGCAAGGATGCCGACAGAAAATCGCAGGCGCGGCGATAGTATCGCTCTGACAAAGAGCCTGCTTATCGCTGTGCGGCAGCTCTTTCGTACCGGGCTTGCCCTCTCCGTCACCTTCGGTGACACCTCTCCCAAGGGGAGAGGCTTACAGCAACAACAAAAGCCAGCGCACATTCCGTGCGCTGGCTTTTCTGCATCTTACAGCTTACTGGATGCCGGTGACCTTGTAGTCCTGTGCCTCGACGGCGTTCTTGAGCACGTCGTCGGCGACCTCGGCGTTCAGGGTAACGATGGCGGTGCCGGCCTCGTGGCTCACGACAGCCTCGTCCACCTCGGGCAGGGCTTCCAGAGCCTTCTTCACGCGGGCTTCGCAGTGGCCGCACATCATGCCTTCTACTTTCAGGGTCTTCTTCATGGTATGATCCTCCGTTTTGACTTCGGGCGCTTCGGCGTCCGATTTTTTGTTATTTTCAGCCGCAGGCTGCACCGGGGCAGCGGCGGGAGAAGCGGTTTTGTGGTCGTGCCTGGTGCTGTGCAGATCGAACAGGTTCAGCCGCAGCGCGTTGCTCACGACGCAGAAGCTGGACAGGCTCATGGCAGCAGCACCGAACATGGGGTTCAGGGTCAGGCCGAAGGGGATGAACAGACCAGCCGCCAGCGGGATGCCGATGATATTGTAGATGAACGCCCAGAACAGGTTCTCGTGGATGTTCCGCAGGGTGGCGCGGCTGAGGCGGATGGCCGCAGGCACGTCCGAGAGCTTCGAGTTCATCAGCACGACGTCGGCGGCGTCAATGGCCACGTCGGTGCCTGCGCCGATGGCAATGCCGGTGTCGGCACGGGTGAGGGCGGGGGCGTCATTGATGCCGTCGCCCACCATGGCCACCTTGCCGCTGGCCTGCAGCTGGCGGATGACGGCCTCCTTGCCGTCAGGCAGGACGCCCGCGATGACCTCGTCCACGCCCGCCTGCCTGCCGATGGCATCGGCGGTGCGCTGGTTGTCGCCGGTGAGCATCACGACCCGGATGCCCATGTTCTGCAGCTGACGGATGGCTTCGGGGCTGTCCTCCTTGATGGTGTCGGCCACGGCGATAACGCCCAGCAGACGGCCTGCGCCGCCGAAGAAGAGGGGAGTCTTGCCCTCGGCGGCCAGCTTTTCAGCCTGCTGTGCCAGTACGGCGGGCAGGGTGAGCTTGGTCTGGATGAAGGCGGCATTGCCGGCATAGATGTCCATGCCGTTCAGCTTGGCCGCCAGACCATTGCCCGGCAGGGCTGCGAAGTCAGTGACTTCCGGGGGAGTGATGGCCTTTGCCTCAGCGTCGGCCAGAACAGCCTTTGCCAAAGGGTGCTCGCTGCGGCTTTCCAGCGCGGCGGCCAGCGTCAGCAGCTCCGTCTCGGTGACGCCCTCAGCGGGCAGCAGGTCGGTGACGCGGGGTGCGCCCTCGGTGATGGTGCCGGTCTTGTCCAGCGCTACGATCTGGGTGCGGCCTGCGGCTTCCAGCGAGGCGGCAGTCTTGAAGAGGATGCCGTTTTTTGCACCGAGACCATTGCCCACCATAATAGCCACAGGTGTTGCAAGGCCCAGTGCGCAGGGGCAGCTGATGACCAGCACGGAGATGCCGCGGGCCAGCGCATAGCCCAGCTCATGGCCCAGCAGCAGCCAGACGATGGTGGTCACGACGGCGATGGAGATGACCGCCGGGACGAAGAAGCCCGACACGGTGTCGGCAATCTTGGCGATGGGAGCTTTGGTGGCGGCGGCATCGCTGACCATCTTGATGATCTGAGCCAGCGTGGTATCCTCGCCGACGCGGGTAGCCTCACAGCGGAGGAAGCCCGACTGGTTGGTGGTGGCGGCGCTGACCTTATCGCCGACGGCCTTGTCCACCGGGATGCTCTCGCCGGTCAGGGCGCTCTCGTTGACTGCGCTGGTGCCTTCCAGCACTACGCCATCCACCGGGATATTCTCGCCGGGGCGGACCACAAAGACGTCGCCCTTCTGTACGTCGGCGATGGCCACGGTCACTTCCGCGCCGTCCCGCACCAGCGCAGCGGTCTTGGGGGCCAGCTTCATCAGGCTCTTGAGGGCGTCGGTGGTCTTGCCCTTGGAGCGGGCTTCCAGCATCTTGCCCACCGTGATGAGGGTCAGGATCATGGCGGCAGACTCGAAGTAGAACTCCATCATATAGTGCATGACGAGCTCGTCGTTGCCGTCCACCTGAGCGCGGGTCATGGCGAAGAGGGCATAAGTGCTCCACACGAAGCTTGCCATGGAGCCGAGGGCCACCAGCGTATCCATGTTGGGTGCGCCGTGGATGAGGCCCTTGAAGCCGTTGATGAAGAACTTCTGGTTGATGACCATGACGATGCCCGCCAGCAGCAGCTGGACAAGGCCCATGGCGACGTGGTTGCCGTCGAACCAGTGGGGCAGGGGCCAGCCCCACATCATGTGGCCCATGGAGAAGTACATCAGCACCAGCAGGAAGCCCAGCGAGGCGATGAGGCGGCGCTTGAGCTTCGGTGTCTCGTGGTCAGCCAGTGCGTCGAGGTCGGCGCTGGCGTCCGAAGTCTTACTGGCAGAGGCATTCTTCGGGCTTGCGCCGTAGCCTGCCTCCTGCACAGCCGAGAGGATGGCGGCGGCGGAGGCTGTGCCTTCCACGCCCATGGAGTTTGTCAGAAGGCTCACCGAGCAGCTCGTGACGCCCGGCACCTTCTTCACGGCCTTTTCTACCCGGGCAGAGCAGGCCGCGCAGCTCATGCCCGTGACATTGTATTGTTCCATTGCGGATTCCTTTCCCTCTGATAGGATGCCCGGAACGGGGTCATTTCATGAGCCGGGGCAGCAGCTGCAGCAGTTCTTCCAGCTTCTGCGTCCCGCCGGCTCTCAGATCGTCGGCCACGCAGGTGCGGACGTGCTGGCTCAGCAGCTCTTTGGAAAAGCCGTTCAGTGCAGCGTTCACCGCAGCCACCTGCACCAGAATATCGGCGCAGTAGACGTCCTTGTCCAGCATCGCGTGGATGCCGCGCACCTGGCCCTCGATGCGGCTCAGCCGGTTGGCGAGGGCGCGGTACTCCTCAGGGGTACGGTCCTTGTGGCGGCAGCAGGAGGGGGCAGTGTCCTTTTCGGCAGGCTCAGCGGCGCAGCAGGGCTTTTTTTCAGCATCAGTCATAGCAGATGACTCCTTTCCGGGTGTATCAGTGTGAAAAGGAAACGTACCCTGTGGGGGTAAATCTCCTGACACTCTGATTTTACCACTTAGGGGTATCTGTTTCAAGCGGGTAGGATACGCTAACTGTGAAAACTTTGTGAAAACGAAAGCGGCGAAATGCAGAAACGGGAGCCTCCCGGTGAAGGAAAGCTCCCGTTTCTGTTTAGGATAGGAAAGAGAATGTCATAAATAGGGGGAGGGGGTCACAGATTGGTGTAACCCATCAGATAGCGGTCCACCTCGGCGGCACATTCCGCAGCGTCCCTCTTATATGGTATAACAGAAAAGGCGTCCCAGATGGGTCGGCGAAGACTCATCTGGAACGCCCTTGTTCCGGATAACAAGAATATTATACAAAGGTGCTGAAAAAGATTCAAGTGACAGCTGCACCAAATGTGGGTACACCGGCCCTCTTTTTTCTTGTTCAAAACAGACACACCCGGTGGGAAAAAGTATGGCTTATCAAGGCCGCGCTTTCCGATGGATCGATGGACAAATCGCTCGCGCCGCTGCACGGAAGGTGTGACCCAGCGGCCTTTTTGTAGAAAAATGACAAATATTTGCCCAAAAGATTGTTGACAAAAGCTATTGAAAAACCTATAGGGGGGGGGGGGGGAAAATAAAAGAAGGAAAAACCAGGAA
>OGNS01000440.1_pt1 | contig 24444 bp, 17 predicted proteins | sample 1573571 | NCBI WGS metagenome assembly OGNS01 (sample SAMEA2581890, study PRJEB24529) | metagenome | biome: Human gut stool | place: China | collected 2011 | reverse complement strand
GCGGTGCCGTGCTGACCCCGGAATACGCCGAAAAGATCGGCGCGGACTGGTACGCCAAGGACGCCAAGCGCAGCGCCGACATCGCCAAGGAGTTTTTTGGAGTGTAACGCGGAATATTTCAGATTCAGACTGCTGAAAAGGTGCGGACTTTTCAGCAGTCTTTTTTATAGGCAGGGCGTTTATTTGCAAACTGTTCAAATTTACCACAAAGAATTGCCACGATTGTCTGGCATAATAAGGGTGCACTCAGGGAGAACGGAACGGACATCCCCCATAACCTCCGAAAGGTTCTCCCCGCAAAAGCCCATGCAGGCACATTTCCCTGCGGGTGCGGCCGCAGCAGCGGCGCACCGCAGGCCCATAAAAAACTGTCTCCCGTTTCTATGCGAGGCAATAGCCAGAACGGCGGACAGACTACCAAATCCCTCCTGATCAAGCCGCAATGTTCAGGGGTTCCTATACAGCAGGCAGTGTCGCTTTCCTCCTCCTTTCCACGACACTGCCTGCTTTTTGTTTGCGCTGTTTCAAATCGGCTACCGGGCTAACCTTACCACAAGCCACATGATACTGTTCCGGGGCGTGCAGTACGATATTGTCCATATCGACCCGTTCGAGAGCTACAAGGCAGACTTGAAGCTGTATTGCAAGCGAAAAAACAAATGAAATGGCGGCAAACTCCAAAAGCCTGCCGCCGTTTTTGTTATTTTATAAACTCATATTCAAAAAGCACTGGGACGATTTCAGAATTGTAATAGTCTTTGACAAGCGTTTTCAAGCCCGCAAGAGCAGTATGCAATTCCACGTTATCCCAAATTGTATTGCCCGTCGTTTCGTCAACGTGCGATGTATCCAGTTCAGCGTAAATCTGATATACACCATATGTCAAAGAAGGGCTATAGTTTTCTGCTTTCTTTGCCCATTGCAGAACCGTTTCCCATTGATTCAAAATAGCCTTTTCCCTATCACCGGGGATAAGCCCCTTTATATCGCGCAGGGCGATTGTTTTTCCGTTCGTACCGTCAAGGCAAAGTTCATCGCGATAAAACCGCCCATCGCTCCCCGTGAATGTGCGCATATGGTTCTGCATTTCTGTACAGGTGAAAAGCAGGCATTTCAAGAGGAATTGCGCAAGTTTACCACTTGCAACGTCCGCATTGTATCTGTCCGCGCCGTCCGCCGACTTCATAATGCGGGCACGTTCCGTCCATGCTCTGTTATATGTAATATAGCGTGAAGCGCAAAACATAGGAAGTTTTTCAAGATAGTTATCTTTACGCAGGAAAAAGCCGTTTCCATCATAGCGAGCCGCTATCAAAAGGCTAGAATCCAAGTCTGGGTTATCAAATCCCGAACTGTGTGCGACCATATATCCCATTATATCGGGTGCGGTTGCGGGCTTGTTTCGTTGTTTGCCGCCTACCTTTTCAAGACCATTTAACCCTGCAAGAATACCCGTCCGCTGCTCATCTGGTATAGGGCGTTTGTCATAATATATTTTGCTGTATGTTGTAAAGACCTGTTTTACAGGGAGCAGTCCACACGAAACCAACGTGCCTGTGTTATCGTCTATATCATAAGCCGCTATTTCAATTTCCTTTCTGCTGTCAGCTATATTTTGCCAATATGCGCACATAATGCAAGCGTCAATATTAGTGTGAAAATGGCGGCGATTGTATGCAAATCCTTTGACAAATTTCCTGTCAATTAAATGTTGCGCTTTCCAATACTTGACAGGAGAATACACTATATAGCTATCTGTTGGTTGCCGCAAATAATATTTAAAACCAGACCAAATGAAAACGTTTCCTAAATCGTTGGACGCTGTTCCTTTGACTTCTTTTTTCATTTCAGTTACTACATAGCTTTGTTTCCAAGTAGATGATTTTTTGCTTTGTCCCTGTCGTTGGTGTTCGGCAGAAGTTGTTTCTGCATACGGTGGATTTTCAAACAATATAATCGTGCATTGTGGGTTGGCAATGTATTGCTTTATGACCGGATTTTCTATATATTCTTTGCTTAAAGCGTCTGCGCCCGAAACTAGCCCGGCGTTAAATGTGTCTGTCATTTCAATAGGCGGGATAATGTGCCGAACCTTTGCCCCTAACAATTCTTGAAGTACCTTGTACTCATAATATTCTACTGTTGAAACAACACAATGTGAAAGTTCCTCGTCTGTCAAACCTGCTTCAAGGTTTCCTGTTCCGGCGCACCTGTCAAGAATGATATAGTCATTTCCGGTGGGAACACGGGCGATTGCAGCCCGCACCAATTCAAGGGACTTTTCGGCATACAGCTTGTGCGTGTAAAATGCCCCCAAGTTCTTTTTCTGAAGCGTGTCATTTAGCTTATCCATCAAATAATTAAATTTGACATTTGTTTGCCCGGTATAAGGGTAAATGTACCGTTTAAAATGAACGGGTTTTCTAATTTCCCCGATTGTTTTGTGCTTGCCTGTATCATCACCAAGGAAATCTTCTTTCCGCGCCATTGGTACTGCTTTGTAAAAGGACATAGCCCACCCAACAATGCAATTTTCATCAATGTGTATCTTTGTATAGTTGCATTCTTTGAGCAGGGTAACAATGCTTTCCACGTCAAGCGGTTTATCAAAGTGCAACACTGTTTCAGCGTTGCAACCGATAAATCCACTATTGTCCTTTGATGCGCCGCCGAAATACAGCTTTTCAATATCCGACAAATACGGCGCGGAGCGGTACAGCCAAAGCGTGGCGGCGTTTACATCGATAATCAAAATATTCGCCGGAACGGGCTTGCCTTTGACGCGCAAGGCAGACAGGTATTTAATACATTGGAAAAGAACGGCGTTCAAATCGGTAACGTGCAACTTGAATTCAAGCAAGTTTCCGTTGATAACCCCATCGTTATTGTCTGCAAGTATTTCATCAATATCTAAAGCGGGATTGACACGGGGCAAAAAGACCTTATAAAAGTCTAACTGTCCATCCCGTTCCAAAATGTACTTGTCCATAGCCTGACCTTACCTTTCAGGTACAATAATACAAATAATAGTATAGCATACACCCGCCGTTTTTCAACAGGCAATCTTCTAATTTCTTCTGCTATTTTTCAGTGTCTTATTGCAGATTTAAGCGACAAATAAGCGACAAGCCACAAGGTACGGTGTCAAGATATTCGAAGAAAGTACAAAATATAGTATTAAAATCAAAGAAACAGCCCTGTATTTGGTATCGAAATCAAATACAGGGCTGTTGAGATATACTCTTTTTCAGAAGTTCGATGTACACGGAACCCGTCTTGCTCCCGAATTGATTGACCAGTTCGTTGAAGTGATCACCCCATTGCCGATTACTCCTACCGCTGGAAGCTGAACACCGGCTGTAAGAAGTCCAAAGGGAAGAAATCTCCTCCCAGCAGACAGAACCCATCCACATTCTCCCCTGTCCTGTGCAGCAACAGCCTTCTGGATTGCAGGGTGAGCAGCTGTGCCGGGTTATCCGGGCAGCAAATTTCTGTCCGTTCCGCGCTCTTTGGTGCTTCCAATTCCCAACAGGGCTTGCTTTCGCCCCAGCATTCCCGGCCGTCGCGCAGCAGTGTCAGGTTCAGCATCAGGGTCTCGTACAGATTATCGCCCTGTGCCTGAATAAAACCGATCTTGCCCAGCCACCCGGCTCCTACGGACGGAAGTCCCTTTCCTTTTGGCTTTGCGGAGGTGTCATCATAGCCGTTCACACACAGCAGCCACCGCGCCGCCTGCGGATAGCTCAGCTGATCCTTGCTCTGCCCCGCATACAGCGGAAAGAGCCGGAGTTTATTGCTGCTTTCCGACATTTCACCGTTGAGTTTGGCCGCACCGTATTCCGTGCCGATCTTTGCCTGCGGCACCTGCCAGAAGGGGTGTGTCGGGTGGAACAGCCAGAAGCGGTCCTTCCACTGCTCCAGATAATCCCGGACAGGCTCTGCCGGGAAATGCCCAAGCTGCCACAGCGCGCTCCAGCGCTCCAGTGCATCATCGCTCTGCATCAGTGGGCGGGACTCTCCCTTTGCATCCACCCGGGAGAACACGGTGAACAGCACCGCCAGCAGCAGCCGCAGCACGGCGGCGTTCTGGGTGGGCATCTCGCCCGCAAGGTCCGCATAATCCTGCGCCGACACCAGCGCCTCGGTCAGGGACACCTCCCGCACCGTGTTGTCCCGCAGCCGCACCCGTATCCACGGTTCGGTCAGCAGGTTGAATTCAATTTTCTTCATCCGTCTCCTCCTTTTGGTAATACAGGCCGTTTTCACGGTCATAACAAAGTTCCATGCCCGCAAGCCGGGCAGTCAGGTTTTCATCCAGCAGCAGGATCAGTTCTCCGTGCAGCAGCGGCGACAGCTGCCACGCCGCAAGACGGCTGCGGTTGTCCGCTTCCAACTCCCGGATGACCCCGTCCACCTTCCACGCCTTGCCGAACACCGCCGGGAGCCGCAGCTTCTGCCGGGCGATCTTCAGTGCCGTTTCCGGCGGGGGCGGGCTGTCGGCAGCTACGGCACTGCCGCCCTCCTGCCACGGCAGAAAGTGGATGCTGCCGTCTGCCCGACACTGCATTACCAGCACCTCTACCGAGGGGTCGCCGTCCCGCACTGCCGCCCGCGTCAAAGGCATCTTCCCCGGTGTCCAGCACCGCGCAGCAGGCCTGCTGCAACGGAGCGGGGCGGCTGCGGTAGTGGCGGTGCAGCCGTCCAATGCGCTGCAGCAGCAGATCCATGGGGCAAAGCTCTGTGACAAGAACGTCCAGATCAATGTCCAGCGACTGCTCCATCACCTGCGTGCCCACCACGATCAGGTCGTTCCGGCACTCCGGTGCAGAGCCCTTGCCAATGCGTGCCATCAGCTGGTTTTCCCGCGCCGCACGGTCCGGCATCAGGAACTGCGCATGGAACAGCTGCACCTCTTTGTCCGGCAGGCTTTCCCGCAGCAGCTGTGCGATCTTCTGCGCTTTTTTGACCGTGTTTACGATCACCCCCGCGCAGCCGCCCTCGACCAGTTTCCGGCGCAGCAGCGCGGGCAGCTCCGGCTCTGTGAGCGTGGTCAGCTGCACCGTTTGACCGGGTGCGTCCGATGGGATGGCCGTTTGCTTTACCTCTGCGCCATCCGTCCATGTCAGCAGCGGATAGCCGCAGCTGGTTTCCCATGGGGCGTCCGGGGCAGCCTTTTTCTGCTGGTAGGCCTCGACCAGCTCTGTGCGCCGCCGGGCGGGCAGGGTGGCCGAAAGCAGAATGACCGGCACCTTATACCAGCCCAGCCATTCCAGTGTCCGGTCCAGATAGCAGTTCATGTAGGTATCGTAGGCGTGGCACTCATCAATAATGACCACCTTGCCCGCAAGTCCCAGATGCCGCAGCATAACGTGCTTCTGGGCAAGTGCCGCCAGCAGCAGCTGATCCACTGTGCCAATCACGAAGTTTGCCAGCAGTACCTGTTTGTTTCCTCGAAACCACTGGTGTACCTGTACCCGATGCTCTTCCTGCGCATCTTCCTCCAGCTGCACCCCGCGCCCCTGTAACCGCAAATAGCACTCGTTCAGTTCTGCCATGCCGTGCGCCAGCTTTATAGCCTGCGGCAGCGTCTTCTCAGACTGCGTGTCTGCCCAGCCAAGCAGCCGGGGAAAGATGCCGTTGGCCGTGGCCTGTGTGGGCAGCCCGAAAAAGACACCGCCCAGCCCGAACCGGCTGGCCATGATCTCCGCAGCGGCCAGCGCCGCCTCGGTTTTGCCCACGCCCATCTGTGCTTCCAAGATCAGAATGCCCGGTTCCGCTGCGGTATCCACAGCCTCCAGAACAGCCCTCTGCACCGCATTGGGCGCAAAGCCGAACCGCACCGCAAACTCCTGCGGGTCTGCGATGCCCGGCTGTGCCTCCCACGGGAAGGGCAGGGCCAGCTTTTCCCAAGCCCTGTCCACCCGCGCCGGGTAATCCTCCATGCTGCCCAGCTCCTCTACCGGGATCAGGGGGAAGTATTCCGTATTGCTGGCGATCCAGTCTGCCATGATCAGAAGTCCGGTCAGAAGCACTTCCTCCTGCGGGTCCAGGTCGTACAGTTCCGCCGTATCATCAAAGCCGCAGTCCTGCAAAACAGTCATGAGCAGTTCTGTCCAAAAGCTCTCCCAGACCTTTTTTTGTCCCTTGGGGTAGTAGTTGCTCTCCCAACCCTCTAACTGATCATCGACCGCCGCGCAGCTCTGTGGCCTGCCGTGATGCGCTCCCACAATGGAGGCTAGCCCGCCGGGACAATCATTCCACAACAGAATTGCCTCGCCCGCCCGGGCATGCGGCGACTCCCGGCGGTTCTGTTCAGGACAGTCCAGCGGCGTCAACATTTCCAGCCGCTGTCGCGCCTCCGGCAGAGTGCGCAGGATATTTGCCTGAAAGGCTACCGTAGCCTTGCCTATATCATGGATCCCGCCCAGAAACCGGGCATGCGCGAGCAACGCTTCCTCGCGCTCAAAGCCCATGGCCCGTTTTGCACTTTCCGGGAGCCACTGCCGGACCAGCCGCTCCATGATGCCCGCCGTATCCCACAGGTGCATCCAGAGCGGCAGCCACAGGCTGGTATTCTCCGGGTCCGTTTTACCGGCCAAAAGCCTTGTTTTATTCAACGTCCAGCGCATTTTTGCTCCTTTTCCGGTGTGTGCTTTCCGTGTACCGAGCATAGCAGATAATGTGTACTATAATCCGTACTTTTTGCATTTTATCTCCGCAAATGAAAAAAGCGGCACACCGGGGCGTGCCTCATCAAAACGAAAGTGTCCTTGCAAGGTAAAGAAAACTGCTATTTATGGCCCTGTTCCGCCTTCTGTTCCAAAGATACGCTTCTGCCCTTCTGCTGTCAACGGCTCCGCGCCAATTCATCAAAGCTACAAAAAAACGATTTCTTTTTTGTATAAAAACCGCCCCAGCTTCCTACTATGGAAACCGAGGCGGTTCATTCTGTTTATTGGTGTTCTTTCAGACACTCAATGCCTACCAACTGGCATTCAGTTTTTGAAGTTTTAGTCATATCTGTATTTAGGGGACTTTCCGTACACTTTTCGGAGCGATTTTTTCAGGCTGACTACCGTTTCTTTGATGATCTTTGCCTCATCGGCAGAGCAATCTGCAAGCTGTTCGGTCATCCAGCTGTCGAACACCGGCTTTGCTTTTTTGATCTCGATACACAGCAGCTCGTCTGCGGAGCAGTCCAGCGCGTTGATGATGTCGATCAGCGTTTTCAGGCTGGGCACGGAGTTGCCCGTCTCGATATGGCTGATGTGCGTAACTACCACGCCGACCTCATTGGCCAGCTGCTCCTGCGTCATGCCCTTTGCAAGGCGGCAGGCACGAATACGTTTTCCGATGTCGGCGTAGTCCACCATAGTACAAGTACCCTCCGTTTTGTGAAGTGATACTTGTATTGTATGTGCAATCGACCGGGATTGTAATAATCTGAAAGTGCAGTGGACTTATAAATACTAATCGTTCAGAAATACTTTAACTTCCTGCTTTCCGTCAATCGTTGTCACAGCAGTAATGGCATCCGGGCGGAAGGAGTCTCCCGGATAATGCATTTCCAATTTCAGATTGACTTTTTTCCCAGCTTCCACTTCCTGTGCCAGTTTATTCTCAAAATTTTTGAATTCGTTCCGATTTAGTCCAGAATCCTGCGGAATGAGATTTTCCAAATCGTTTGCCCCATCAAAGCGATCTGCAATTGCATGACCTCGATCATCGGTACTTTTTTCATATCCTTTTCCAATGTCATGGATGCTGTCTTTAATTTGCAGACGACCATCATGCTCTTTCAGATGCAGGTCTCCTTCGGCTGTAAACAGCCTTCCAAGGTGATCGGTAGTGTACTCATATCCGTTTCTTTTATACTCTGCATCCGTCAAAAGATCCTGCTCCATACGGTACGGCATTCCATCATCGTTATTTTTGTATTCCAGCTCTTTTTCTAGCTCTGCAAATGACTTTTCCGTAGCAGCATCCAGTTTTTCTTCTGCCTTTTCTGTCACGCCTTTCTGTAGACACTCAAATGACCGTTTGACGACATCATCCAACCCAATGTGCGTTTTTGCTTCCATCGGTTTCGCTTCTGAGATTTCTCGCCTCACAGCACACGACCTCCCTGCTGTTCAAAATTCGTCCTTAGATTATCTACAGCCTTTGCATCCGGGTTCAGGCTCATGCCCATGCTTATCACGCTATTCAGCACCCAGTCTGCGGCAGCAGCTTTCAGGCCGTACTGTCCCTGCAGCTGTTCCAGAAATTCTTTACGGGGTGTGAGCGATTTTTTAGCTGCGGCACAGTAATCAACGACTGTACCGATCCCACCAAAGAAATCGAACACAGCTTTCCGAGTCTTAGCCACATCCAGTTCTCCGCCTGCAAAGACCCGTTCCAGGTAGCGGTCGTCCTCCGGCTTCAGCACAGTCTCATGGCGTTTCAGCCAGAGCTTCAGCTGCTCCATCTCCGAAATGCTCAGCGGTTCCAGCTCTTTGCCCGCTGCCAGTTGTCCAAATACAAACTCTGCGTTGATTTCATGCGGCATTTTTGAGGGTTTGTGGTAAACAGCATTTTCCGGCATGGGATACGCCTCAATCTTGCAGAGCACCGCCTCCGGCCACTCGTTCTGGTAAACGGCAGCCACACCCAGCGGCAGCTTGGACAATTCGTCGATCTGTGCCTCCTTCAGGGCGGCAGACTTGCCTACCAGCTTGCGATCTTCTTCGTCCGGCAGGCGCAGAATAATTTTTGTGTTCGTGTTGCGGATGACCGACATATCCAGCAGTCCGGGTGCCTGGTCTGCAATGATAAAACCCTCACCATAAGTACGCATTTCCGCAATGGCATTTGCCAGCATTTCCACCGACTTGCCCTGCAGGTTTGCCCCTTCCTGCGACTGTTCCGCCGACGTCTTGCGCAGCAGATTGTGCGCTTCTTCCAGCACTGTGACATGGCGAAGCCTGCTGTTCATCCCGCTGCTGCACATCCGGTATTCCTGTAACTTCATCACCAAGATGCCCATCAGCAGCGATTTTGTTTCCATAGAACCCACTCGGCTCAAATCTACGATCACATTCTGATCGAACATTTCAGCATCGCTCAGCGCATCTTCTGCGCAAAGCACACTTCCATAAATACCGTTTGTCAGAGACTTTACGCGGGTGCACAATGCGCCCACATAATCGCTTTGGGTATCCTTGGAATAATGCGACTCTTCAATGACGCCCGGCAGAATATCCAGCAGGTCAAAGAAGGTTGGGAAAATTCCCTTCTCGCTCTCCGAATTGCGCAGATCCCAGCCTACTTTCTGATAGCTGCGCTCAATAGCATCCTTCAGCACCGCTGGCATGGCTGCATACATCGGCCAGCAGGCGTTGAATATCTCCACCAGACGGTCAATATGTTCCAGAATATGGATATTCTCAGGGAATGCAAAGGGGTTCATACGCAGCAGCGGCGTTTCTCTGGGGTTTGTACCAAACACCTGCACATCTGTACAATTGCCGAACACGTTCTTGTATTCGCCCTTGGCCGGTTCCACCACAAGAAACGTCGTTTGTCCGTTCTTTGTGATCTCATCCAGCAGATGGTAGACCGCATTGGATTTGCCTGTGCCGGTCGAGCCAGTGATGAACGTATGGGAAGCCATCGCCTGCCGGTTCAAGAGCAGTTCTGCCGCTTCCTCTTTGCCCATGTGGTAAATCTTGCCCAGATTCATCTTGTCCTCATCCGGCATCGCCTCATCCGGCACATTGCGGCCAAACTCCGCGTGCTCAATAATCGGCAAACCATGCACTGAGCGGGTGGGCAAGCCAAGGTGCATCGGCAGTTCCCGCCCGCTGACCAGCGTACCTGCTGTGTAAAACAGACTGTCAGCTTCATTCTCCCAGAGCTGGCGTGCAAAGACAGGGTGTGTAAACCGTTTGAGATATTCTCGCATAGCAGTTACACTTGCACGGTCCTGCCAAAGATTGACCGCACCGCTTTCCACAGAAGAGCCTTCTCCAATCATCAGCGAACGATATGTATTAGCTGCAAGAAGAGCCTTGCTGGGGCGAGAGGACAAAAAATAAGCCGCACAACTGTAACAGCCGTAATCTTCACTTTCTTTGGTACGCTTGATTTGCTCGTCAATTCGTGTCAGCAGTTCTTCCACCGCCTTGTTGCAGACTTCTATCTGCTGCGTCCGCACAGTGCCGTGCGTATCCGTCGTCCCGTTGGAATGCTGTTCATTGGTGCTGTGCGCATTGCTGCGTTCCACCGTAGAGCTGTCTGTGTGCGCCGTGTTGTATCCCCGGCTCATCCCAAAGCCCAGCGACTTTCCGATGCTCCGTGCCGTACTCCATGCAGTCCCATTTGTTTCATGTCCAGCCACCATAGGCACCACAGCGCCAAACAGCGGTCCAGCCTTTACCGCCGCACCAACTGTACTCGCCGCCGACACGATGGCTGCTCCGGCAGGCGGGAAGACTGCCGATGCCGCCACTGCTCCAAGCGCAAGGATACTCGCACCAGCCGCAACGCCGACCATCGTTCTTTTGCTCGGCAACCGAAGCCGTGTGACCGCGTGCGACTGTCCTATCGTATTCGTCGTTCCTTGGTTCATTCCAGCGTTAAAGTTAAATCCCGTGTTTCGGCCTTGTTCATCGCTGAAGCCACTGCTCGTTCCGTCCGTTACCGTATCCGATGTGCCAGAGCAGAACGTCTCCATGACCGCATGGCTTTCGTTTTCTGTATAAGACCACGTTGTTTTGCGGAACGGAGACAACGCGCTATACAGTTCCTCATATCCATTTCGGATGCCAGCCTGTGTTTCTTCTGTAACTGGCTCTGCCAGAAATAACGCTGTATAAGCATCGCCATCCATTGCATCGATAAAACGCTCAATGCCCTGAATAAATGCTTTGTCCTCCGTCTTGGATTTATCTCGCAATGCCGCAACGCAGGAGACAGAAGCGATTGCCGATTGTGCCGAACCGAAAGAACCGTTATCGTCTTCCAGCAGCGCGTCAATTTCTTCCTGATGGAGTTCCTGCACTTCAGAGCCGGGAAAGTTACTCTTCATCCCTTTTTCAATCGCATCACCGGAAATTGCAAGGTCGCGGTTATCGATGCTCTGCCTGCCCGGATTCTGCCGCACACCCAAATAAATATCTGCCGGAGCACCATCTGCCGGAACATCGACCATCACAGCCAAACTGCACCCAAGGGCCATGCTGGAATGATAAACGGTGGAGAGTTTTTGAAGCATATCCTCGCCTTTTTTTAGAGTCAGCTTCTTCATCTGGAACAGCTTGATGCAGGTCTTGACATCCAGCGTTCTCTTCATTTCTTCCGATGGTTCCACCAGCGGATAATTTTGCAATTCCGGCAGATATTTTTTGTACACCAGATGGTCTGCCAACGTCAGCTGATTTGCAAGTTCTTCCATCGACTGTCTCTGGGAGAGGTCCTGATTCGTCATTTGTAAATCGCTCATGTTGATTTCCTCTTATACTAAAAAGAAAACTTTATTCAATAATTTCCATATTCTCAAGCATCTTCTCCTCCTCACAACCTATACTTTCATATACCGAAGAAACAAGCTCTGCTACAAGTTGTACGGTGCCTGTCATCATTTTCGTGTTTGCCGCAGATTTTCGAATTTCCCGCTGCGCTTTTCGGCTGCACCAGATATTGGCACATGCTTCTTCTGCCTTTTTATCTACTGCTTGCCTAGATTCTTTTGCATTTTGAGCAACTTCATTCCAGAATGCAGCTTTTTCCAGTGAAGTTTTATTCTTATACTTTTTATCCCTGCCTGTTTCAGCTGCTTTCTGTAAGGAAATATAATCTGGCTTAAACGGCGTCTCTACTGTTTCTGAACTCGGAACATTCACCGGTATTATCAATTCCTTTTTCTTTGCCCTTGCTTCCTCCTCTGCTCGTCTCCGGCGTTCCGCCTCCTCTTTTGCTATTCTCTGACGTTCCGCCTCTTCTGCCTGCTTCCGGCGTTCGGCTTCTATCTGTGCCTGCCTGCGTAGCTCTAGTTCCTGAGCCGCATCTTTCTGGCCCTGTGCGGCGGCTTTCTGATACCAGCTCACTGCTGTATCCGTTTTGCTTTCTGGGACAGCCGTTCCATTTTCCAGACATTTTCCATAGCGATACTCTGCATCTGTATAGCCTTGCTTTGCCGCTTTTCGGAACCACTGCACAGCATTTTCGTTATCACCCAGAACTCTCTCGCAGTAATCTCCCAGCACAAATTCCGCCTCAGCCATGTGATACCATTTCGCCGCGATTTCGTATGCCCGCAATGTGCCCTCATCATCGCCATGCTGCCAGCAGTGTTGTGCAATTTCAAGATACTCCAATGCAGCTTCCTCTATCTCCAACTCGTCAGCCATTCTGCCCAGTTTGTTTTCTTGAATGCACTTCTGAAAAATTGCTTTTTCCTCTTCCGGGCCATTGAAAATAAAGCAGAGCTCCCCCTCTTTCCTGCTTTGGCTTTCAAGTTCCTCTTTCAGGCCTTTCCAGCTGGCACGACCTGAAGCGGGCATAAACCACTCTGGGATAGTTTTATTTTCTATTGCTACAAGGCCTTCCATCTCGTAGTGGTCGATACGGATAGATTGCAAAGCATTATCCTGATAGAAAACTTCGACCCGAACCTTGTTCATACAGCAGAACTCCTTTTATTTTTTCATTTCCGATATAATTTTGATGTAATCTCCCTGACTTCTCACCCACATCTGGATGCCCGTGCCAAACACCTCGGCTTCCACGATCCAGCCTTTTTCCGTCACCTGCAAAACCTTTGCAGTGGGCAGACGGTCGAGCACGGATTCCAGACTTGGCCCGGTATACTCGAACCGGATGGTCTGCAACTCGCCGCCGTACATGAACTGGATGCGCTTGCGCATCTCGCCTTCCTGAAAGCGGTCGGTATAGCGCTGGGCAAAGTGCCGGTCGAGGGTCTTATAGTTCTGGATACGGTCGATGCGGTAAATCGTCGGGGAGTTATCCTGCGGGTTCTGGAAATGCTTATCCTTGTCGATGCCCTCGATGAACGCTGCCAGATAGAAATAATACTCACTGAACAGGATGCCCACCGGCTCAATGGTGCGCACACGGCTCTCGCCGTCATGGGTGCGGCAGTAGGTAATTTCCATAACATTGTGATTTTCTACTGCCGTGCCGATCTCCCACAGGCTCTCAATGAACTTCCGGCCGTGCTGCGGCTCAACGTAATGGAAGCGTTCGTTGCTGATGAGGTCTTTCACCTGATTCAAGCGATCCAGCGGGGTGCAAGCCCAAATCAGCTTGTCCAGAATGGGGAACATTTCCTCCTTGACCATGGAACGGCTTTCCAGCAAAATCTTGCATACCGCCAGAATCTCGCTGCTGGTGAGGAAGCGGGAAAGCGTGTCATCCAGCAGATAGCCGCCCTTTGCGGAGTTGTATAAGATCTCCCGGCGCGGCTCGCTGTCTGCAAAATAGCTACGCAGGGTATCAAGATCGCGCTGGATGGCTTTTTCGCTGACACCGAAGCGGTCAGCCGTCTGCTGTTTATTCAGCACCCCGCCCTGTACCAGCACCTGCTGGATATAGAGTATACGGTCTAATCTACTATTACGCACGGTTCATTCTCCTTCTCTGCTCATTGTAACACAACACAACTATCCCTGCAATTCTTTGTATGAACTTTTGTCGTTTTACAGAATTACAAAAAAATTTTGTCTCTTTTGCACAACCCCAGTATACAAAAAAAGATGGACAGCTTGTCTGTCCATCCTCCAAAAAGCCAAGTGCTTTTCTCACAAATTCCATCTGCGGTTCAGCCGGTAGATCACATCCCATACATCATCCTTAAAAGTGTACATTACCTGACGCGGTGATGCACTTCTGCTTGCCATGCAGACAAGCAGAAACAGTTCGGCGGCAAATGCCGCGCCCAGCAGAAACATCCATATTTTTTTCATTGTGCACTCTCCTTTGATGGCGTTTATGCCCTTTTGTCTGTCTATTATAACGATCCTGTTGGACAGTTTGCTTGTCCTTTCTGTAAAAGATATTTTCTGCTTTTCCTGTACGTTGCAACACAAAAACCGCCCCGGCTTCCTGTTACGGAAACCGGGGCGGTTCGTTTGTTTTATTTGTGCTTTTTCAAGCGCTCACGCAATTACTTGCGGGGGTTCTTGATGGCAGCCTGAGCGGGTGCCAAAATTACAGAGCGTTCGTTTTACTCCACCATGACATTAATCATTATCGAATGACCTTTCTCGAAAGAAGCACCAAGAAATAGCTTGTCATTGTCACTCCAGAGAACGCCTCTACCAATGAAACCATCTTCGTTGCAAGTGTAGCAGGAAAAAGATCGCCATAGCCTACTGCAAAAAAAGTAATGGCACTCGCATAAATGCACTCTATCCATCCACTTACTCCTTGATATTGTAAACATGGTATTACATAATATGCCGTTCCGAATATTAAAATTAGAAGAATTATAGTTAAAAATGTTCGGCACGGTTTGGTTCCATATCCGCTAATCCAATCCAGCAGCCTGCGTAATCCTCTTATATAATATCTTTTTTCTTCTTTCGTTTTCGCTTTTTGATAATGAAGATGACAAATATCTTCATTATCATATTCCCCGAGCTGTCTAAAATTTTCCTTTAGCATCAAGAGTTGTTCATTCTTTTTTTCGGTAATCTTTTCAACTAGTTTAGGGAAGTCTTTAAAATAAATTCTTCCACTATTGATTGCATCCTCAAATGATACTTCTTCTGTATCTTCTAATGCAATCCTTAAAATATTTGTATTTATGCAATCATTAAATAGAAATCTTTTTATGCTTCCACTAAGATTACTTTTACCCAAAATTTCACAACGCAGCAATTCCAAGCAATCAAATCTTGCTTCTCTAATGTCTAATTCTTTTATTGACGCATTAGACAACTTTACTTGAGAAATATTTGATTTCACAAAACACAAATTTTCAAAAGTCTTCGGCAGCGGATCCAAGCAAACCTCTGTTTCTTCTGTTTTGGCACATGAAAAATCCAAACTTAAAGATTGCGTCATTAGCATCGTTAAAATTTTCGATTTGCGGGCTTTTATGTAACGAAATGATACTTCTGGTGTAAAATATCTACTTCCGCCACACTCAATTCCTCCTAATGAAATCTCCGTTTCTATAATATGAGCATTGCTAAATTCAACATTTCCATTTACAAGGGTAATATCGCATATATCAAGATTTAGATTATAAAATCCTGCATATGAAAAATCCAAATCTCCACTTTGAATCTTTAACTGCATAAGATGAATCAGTTTTGGCTCTTCAGAATAAAAAATCGCTGCCCTAGCTGTTATTTTTTCATATTCTCTATAAGGATTTCCTTCTACTTCATAAGGTGCTTTATCTCCAAGCCACTCAAATTCATCTATATACGTATAATCCAAACATATCTCTTTTTCTTGCCAATAATACTCCTCCAATTTTTTATAATCTGGAATTTCTAGTTGTGCAATCTGTTCTTCCTTGCCACTCTCGCTTAGTTGGTATACCGCAACGCTTTTCCCGGATCCTACGTTCGTTGTATTATGAGGGTGAACTCGCCCATCTTGTTTATTTGTGATTTTTTCATCCCAAATCCAGAATTTTTTCTCAGGATTTGAAACTTCTTTCATTATAAGTTTCATATTTTGCCTCGCACCTTTTTCATGTGCATCTTCCAATTTACTCCGTTTTTCCTTTCATCATCTGACCCAGAATCGCATTCTTCGTGCTATCACTCAAATAGGCCTTGTTTAGCGTTTTCTTAGTATAATTCAGATATGTCCCAGCCGCTTTCTCTATCAAAAGTGCCGTAAAGTAACGCTCCCAGCTAAAATATTCCTTGCTGTCGATGTAGTCAGACGGTGTCTGCAAAATCTGTACGACCTCCGTATCTTTCAGGATCCCAGAAGAAAGTACTAACCATTCAAAAGATTCCGGCAAATAGAGTGTCAGATTTTCTCTTGTCTGCACAAGCTGCAACACCCTGTCCATTTCCGGGCCAAAGGCGGCACCATCTGCAATCACCAGAATCTTTTCATCCTTATGCGCCTTCAAATAGGAAAACACATTTGACTTTCCATTTGCAGTATCACACTGTATTTGATGCTCTGCACAGACCGCGTCAAAAACTGATAACCCGAATTGCTATCCTCGGTCAGAATTTTCTCCGGCTTAATATTCTCAGTCGTACTATCCGGGTAAATTCGATAGAACGAATGATAACTCTGTTTCAATGCCCCATACTTTCCAGAGGTTCGGATACCATACACTTCTTCCACACTGTATGGCAAGGCTGGCAAACCCTCTCTGATCACGATAACATAATAGTTATCCGTCTGCTGAATCGCACGCGCAAAATCTTTGGTCTTGACAAACTCGTTTCCTTCGTCGATAAAAACAATGCTGTCCTGAATGTTGTTGAGCTGTCCCTTCCAAAGATTTCCTTCTACCACATAGCAACCTTTATCACAATTTAGAGTGACCGGCCCACTTTCTCCATCGTTCATATGGGTACGAATCATATCCACGAGGGTCGTTTTACCCGTTGCGCTATCCCCGCGAATGATGGTCAGGTTGCGTCGCAGTTCAAATTCATATTTCAGGTACTTTGTGCCAACGACCACTTTATGAATGCCTTTCATTTCTGTCAGCCCCTTTACACAAACTCACCTGCGGATAAGATCAGTTCTTCCATACTGTGAACGATTTGATTCGTATTCAGCACTTTTATTGTAAACGGCTTTTTGCCAAAATCCATCAGGTGACGCAAATTCACTGTGCGATCCTCCTGCTCTGCAATTTTGAGCAGCCACTTTGCACAGTTGTCGCCACAAGTCGATGCGTTGAACACTTTCTCCGGCTCAAACTTTACCAAAATCAGTGTCTTTACGCCACCAGACAAACCAATCGGTGGAATTTTACCCAAGACCGGGCTGTCAATTACACCACTGTCGATAACGGTAGACTTATCCACGTCCTGAATCATTTCCTTGACCATCGGGTCAACGATCCAGTCTTCCTCGTAATCGTATTTGAAATAAGAAGCCGTATTGTACACCGCTTCCTTCATATCACCGTAAAAAATGTTCAGCATAGTATCACCTCATTGATGTGCGTACTTCTGCTATCATTGTACCCTCTTTCCGCTTACAAAACAAGATGCAAAAAGCTCTTGGCCTCCATTACAGAAGCCAAGAGCTTTTATCTTCTTTGTCCTACCAGATTTTATTTCCGGGGAGACTTAATTGCAGTCTGGGCGGGTTCCAAAATTGCAGGGCGTTGAAAAGAATAATAGTACGTTTTTATAGGTCAACAAGCGTTTTTATCTTCGCATGAATTCTACTCCAGAAATGTTTCTTGTTCGATTGTGACCCCATATTGCAAAATCTTATCAATTGCATCAACAAACAGCGTATGTCTTCCCGCATTCCGCTCTTCCTTCAGCTTCTTCAGATACTGCTCCGGCCGCTTCAGGCCATTTTTGTGGTACTGTTCCACAAAGCGCCCTTCCATACGCATGGGTTCAAGCTGTGGGAACACCGTTTGCAGGTTTTCAAACATGCAAAAACCGCCCAGATCAATATCTGCCCAGAATCGAATTTGCATGGTTTCCCCTGCCGCAGCAGCCAGTTTTTCAAAAAGTTTTTTCTTCCGCGGGCTCAGAAAGCCGCCGTGATAAACAACAAGTTCTTCCGGCTGTTTTTCCGCCAGCAAATATTCATCATAGTTCGTTTTATTTTCGATAAAGGTAATGCAGCAGATGTTTTTCAGTTCAATGTCCACAATCTCTGACACAAGTGTACTGGGCAAAGCCAATCCATAAGGTTCTGCTGCGCTGAGCCGTAGTTTTCCCTTCTTCAAGCAGATTGCGCAATCGCCCGAGAGTTCGTAAAGCTCCGGGCGGGCATAGATTCCCAGAAATGCAAGCTGATCCCGCTCACCAAGTTCCGCTTCTGTACAGGCCGCCGCCAGTTGGGTATTGTACTTTCGTGCAATGGTAAGAAACAGTTCCCGTACATTTCGCTCAAAATACTTGGTATCGTGAAAACACTGGCTGCTGAATGCACGCATCGTCACACTGCCGGACAGCTCCGCATACCGTTGAAACGTGAGCAAAAGCTCCTGCAGCAGACCGTCGTTTTCTCTGCAATACATCGGCACTTTCATGCTGTTCCGCACCTGAGCACATACAGCATCCCTCCATGCCGCGATCCATGGAACGGGATTGTCTGCCAGCTTCTGCATGATGATATTTGCAACCTCTTCTGCCTTTTTTCGCGGATGCACTCTGTCGGCGCATTCATAGCACTGTGCGACCCGTTCCAGATCCAGCACAATGCAGGAGAGAACACTCTGCTTTCTCGCCCATTCCAGACGCACCAAAGCCTGCTGCTCCAGCTCCCGCGCTGCAATATTGTAAGCATCCCGAACCACCGCATCTTCGTATTGATACTCCGGCAGCTCCCTTTTATCAATGCGCAGCATTACCCGACGTCTGGATGTGTTGGGTTCAGAAAGATGCTTACTGTTTTCAAACTTATCCAGCAGACGATTCAGGATCACCTGTGCTTCCTTCATTCTGCATCTCCTTTCCAAATGGAATAATATGCATCCGGTATCCGGATTTGTCCACTAATAATGTGCGGTCTGCAATGGGCATAATGTCCGAGACCTTATCCGGCGGCGTACAGATGATTGCCTGCAGCCCCATCTTTCGGAGAAGGAGTACACTCTCCGTGATCCGGTCACTATCCATTTTATTGAAAGCTTCATCGAACACCACCAGACGCACCGTATTACCAAAACGGGTAGCGTCGTTGACGCGGTACAGCTGGGCAAACGAGGCCAGCACCGCAATATAGAATGGCGTTTGTGTTTCGCCGCCAGACTTCATATTCAGTGTTTGAGAAAGCAGCTGCTTGGAACCGTTCTGATCGGTCGTTTCCAAATCAAACTTCAGATACGTCCGGAAGTCTGTATAGCGGACGATATTCTCCTGCAGTTCGCTCTGTTTGCGGGCATTGAGCTGCGTATCGTCTGCCATTGTGATCTGGCTGAACAGTTTTTCGATCAATGGACCGTATTTTTGCTGAAAGGGCAGTGCGAATAGACCGGATTCGCCTTCCATCAGTTCATCTGCCGTGATCATGTTATAGTAATCTAGATAATCCGGGTTTGGCCCTACGCGGAATTGGTACTTGTCTGTGCCAAATTGTGCCTGGCGCAGGGCCTTGTTCAGATTGTGCACCTGTTCTTGCACCTGGTCGATGCTGGATTTCAGTTTGGCAAGGAAATCGTTCTGGAATTGCTCCATTGCGCTTTCCCGTGCCGCCCGGATCTTTTCTTTGTATCGGGGCAGCTCGCTTTCCTGCAGAGTACGCCGTTCTTCCTCGTATTCGGTGTTATCCATCACCTCGATCTGGAATGCACAGGGTTTGAACCGTTCTGCATATTCTCTGCGTGCTGCAAACAGGTTCTTCTGAGCCCCGTCCATCGCCTTTGTGCTCTGCGCCAAACTGTCGCCAAAGTTCTTGCGGATGACATCTGCCTTTTTCAAGCGGACAAGCTCCTGCCGATAGCGGGGAACGCCGATGGTTTCTCGGTATTCCTTCGTGAACTCCTCGTTCAAAACATCTTCGATGGCCTCATACCGTTGGTATTTTTCCGGCAAGATCTCATATTCCAGCTGATGGATGCGGCCTTCCAACTTCCCTTTTTGCACATTTTTCGCATCTTTTTCCTTATTGAATGCAAGGATCTCTTCTTTCAACTGTTCAATGATGCGCCGCTGCTCATCCAACCAGAACAGATTCAGCTGGGAAAGCTGGTTTTTGACTTCTGCGATTTCCTTGATGATCGTCTGGACGCGCTGGTAGTCCTCCTGCTTTTGCGCCACATCGATTCGGACAAATCTTTGGGTAAAAAGCGGATCCGGCAGGCCGGTCAGCTGCTTCTGGAGCGGCTGCCAATGCCGCAGCTCTTCCTGCAGACAAGCCAGTTCCTTTTCCAGATGGTCGATGCGGAGCTGTACCGCACGCCGCCCGATGAATGCGTCTTCCATCCGGTCCTTCCGAAGTGCGCGGGCCACATAACCCTGATACAGCATTCCTTCTGCCGTAATTGCCGTCTTATAGCAGCGCAACTGTTCTGCCGTGTCGCAGCATATCACCCGACCCAGAAGATAGTCCACATAGCTGCGTGCCAGCTTGTTTTCTGTCTCCACCTTTTCTGCCAGACTGCCGGGCAGCGGGCGAAGTGTTTCTTTTTCCCGCAGTTTTCCGATATCTACCAGACCAAACGCACGGTACTCTGCTTCCTGCTTCAGCCGGTCGTAAATGTTAAGTGCATCCTGATAACGTCCCGGCTCCACCAGCAGATAATATTTCTGGTTATTTAGGTAGCCTTCTACCGCTCCACGCCAGCGCTCATCTGCCATTTCCAGCACATCAGCCAGAATATAAACGGGAACCGCATGCCCCGTTTTATCCGCCAGATCCTTTTCCAGCCGGTCTTTGAACAGCAGAAGCCCATGGGGATAATCTTTGATGTTCCTGCGCAGATTTGCAAGCACCGCACTTTTCTGGTCGGCTTGCTTCTTCAGCTCTGCAATACGATCCTCTGTTTTATGAGCCGCACTGCGGACAGCCTCCGACAATTCGGCCGCTGCCTGCTGCCCCGTTTCAAACAACTCCACAGGCCGGGCAAACAATCCCTTCTCGTCACCAGTAAATACAGCATATGCTTTCTGCGCCGTGTTCGCCGCTTCCTGCACCGGTATGAGAAGTTCTTCCGGTTCCAGTTCTTGTATCTCCCCGCAGAATCTCTGCAAACGCCGTGCTTCCCGCTTGATCTCCACTTCAAGATTTTGCAGACCCTGTTCCAGCCTTTTCTGCTCATCTTTCAGAGCCTTTTCCATGTTGAGCAGACGCTCTTCCTCCTGGAAAACATTGCTCTGCCTGCAGGCCAGCTCCAGCTCACTGCGGCGCGTTTCTTTCTGTTCGATCTGCCGCTCAAGCTCCTCCCGTTGCTCATTCACATTTGCAAGGTTCTCCTTGCATTCAGTTCGTTCCAATTCCCTCTGGTCGATCTCTGTCTGCGCAGCTTCTTTTTCGGCCCACCGTACCAGAAACTTCTGGATCTGGCAGCGGTCTATGGCTTGGTTCATCTCCTGATACAGCCTGCTGATTTGCTGCAGCGCATCCAGCTTTTCCTGCTGACGCTGCGCCAGCAATTCGTGCCGTTTATAATCCCGGATGTTTTGCTGCATCAGCTCAATATTGGGTTTATCCGGAATATCGCAGATGTTCTCCGTAATAAATTTTTGGATATCCACAATTGGCCGGAACGAAACAGCCTTCTTCATCATCCGTAAGACCTGCTCGTTGTGGACGTTCCACTTTGCAAGCATGTTGCGGCGATACTCTTTTTGGGTATCGTAAAATTCTGCCCGTGCATAGTTCTGCTTCAAAAAACGGCGAAGTGCAGAAATCTCCATTGCCTCGCCCTGCTCAATAAAGCAATTTTCCGGCAGTGTCCCCGTGTAAATAAAGAATGTATCACGGTAACTTCCATCGCTGCGGCAGTCAAAGGTAACGCCCGTCACAAAGCTGCTGCCCTCCATCTCATCCTGAAATTCGCAGACAATATAGGTGGAAAAGTCCTTACCACGGCGGGAATACGGGCTGTTATCATCCATGTCGGCGCGCAGATAGCCTTCCAATGTGCGCTGCGATTTTTCGTTGGCTGCCTGATTAAAATTGCGGGAATTTGTCTCGCCCAGCAGCACGATCTGCAGTGCATCGATGACCGTTGACTTTCCGGCGCCGTTCTTGCCGGTCAGGAAATTGATGTCGCCCACTTCAATCAGTTCCTTACTGAAATAGAGCCAGTTGATCAGCAGGATCTTCTTCAGCTTCTTCATCTGTTTCCTCCTTTTTCAAAACAGACACCACCAAGTTCAGCTTTTCGCTGGAGACCGCAGAGAGAATGGTGGGCAATATTGCGATCCTGCAGCTGCCCTGGTTGAATTTTCCTTCCAGTCTTTGAATCACAGAATGGTTTTCCAGTACCGTAAACGCGCGTTTGACCTCTTCCATATTCGGCTTAGCCGGAAAAACGGGATAGTCGGTCACCACTTTTTCCAGCACATCCCGCACAGTACACACGGCATCCTGCTCCAAACCCAAACGCTCCATATTTTCTTCGTAAATCAGCCGTAATGCCAGCAAAATCGCCGTTTCTTTTTTATTGAGGTTGCAACGATTAGCCTCGTCTGTGTTCAACACATAAAAATATCCGTTCAGTTCATCCCTGCGCAAATCCCAGTCCAGCAGGCTCAGGTACTCCTGTACAGCCTCATAGTGCCGTGATAGAAAAAGATAGTCTGGGTTATCCACCCTGCCTTTTCCCGGCTGGTAGATGGTTCGCACAATGTATGTGCGGCTGAGCAGCTGATTGCAGACAGATTTGAATTGTTCCAGTTCTTTTGCCGTTGCATTGGTAACAAAATCAAAATTCACGGCTTCTTCTCCTTCCTCCGGATCTGCATTTGCGGGATCGAATAGCCATTTTTGCAAAAAATGCCATCGAGTTCCTGGACCACATAACCGGCAGATGCATCCTTGCTTCCAAGGATTGCCAGCAAACTCATGATATAATCCTTGTCCTCTTCAAGCGAGAGCTCCTCCGAGCAACGAATGTCAGCGTCTCCCAGCCATCCCTGCACGTAAGCATTTACTGCTGCCCGGCCATATTTCGATTGCAGTAACTGTGCCGCTCTGACCTGTTCTTCCGTATTCGGTGCCTGATCATCTTGTATCAGCACCGACGCGGTTTTTGTCCGTTTTTCGGGGCGCTTACGGTACCACAGACTTTTTTCTGACAAAAAAGACTGCTCATACAATTGAAATGCCGGTTGTATCTGGTCCACCAGCTCAGACGCCCTGCGGTTTCTGGACAGTGCCGTCAGCAAAACATTCAAATTGCCGCGCACGCTTTGATCTCGGTTCGTCAGGTTCTCAATTTTCTGTGTTGCTGCCCTGGTATAGCGCCGGACCTGCGTATCAATTTCTTCAAGATAGTCCTTCTCTAAATTGTCATAGCGTTCTTCGATCCAGAAAATTTTCCTCAGCAGATCGGCACGGCAGTCTTCCAATGTCTTGCCCCGCTTATCACGCAATGCTTCATTTGCCATCGTCATCAGCAGCGCGTCATCTTCTTCCCACCGTCTTAGTATAGATTGAATTGGGACACGATACTTCGGAACTGAGTCTTTGATTTTCAGCGGACGGATGTATGCCTCCACAACTTTTTGTCCGAAGTCATTGAAGTGTGCAGCCAGCACCTGGTTGACATCCTGCATATCGATCTGCATCTGAAAGTAATGCTTTACGTTATGATAGACCATTTGCAACAAACTAATCAGTGCCGTTGTGTTATCGTAGGCACTGTAAAGCGCCGTCATTTTTTCGTAAGCATTGTTGCTGTCGTCGGCGGTCTTTAAGACTGAGAAAGTTCCGAACACATAGGAATATCCACGAGCCGGGCTATCATCGCGGAGTTGGTGGAATAATTCCAGCAAGCGGCTGCTGTAATTAGGAATCGTGATATACTCTTCAAAATCATCCCCACGTTCCTTCTCAAACCACCCCTTACTACACAGCTTGCGGATTAAAAAACGGGCGCGGCCAGAGATATCCCTCAGTTCCTCTTCGTCAATGTCTTCATCTTCAAACGTAGCATCCGCCAGTTCCTGTTCCAGCCTGCCGCGCAGCATTGAATACAAGACATCTTCCCGTATTTTCAAGTTTTCTTGGTATGCTGCGTACAGTACGTCCAGTGCATCCGCATATAAAATACGGTTGGGCGAAGCCAACGGCGAGAAAAGTTCACTGGGAACCACTTCGAAAAACTTCATAGGCCTACCACCTTATTCGACTGATATACGCTTTCTTTTCTATTATTGTAACCTCTTTCCGCTTACAAAACAAGATGCAAAAAGCTCTTGGCCTCCATTACAGAAGCCAAGAGCTTTTATCTTCTTTACCCTACCAGATTTTATTTCCGGGGAGACTTAATCGCAGCCTGAGCAGCAGCCAGACGGGCGATAGGCACACGGAAGGGAGAGCAGCTGACGTAGTCCAGACCGACGTTGTGGCAGAACTCCACGCTCGTGGGATCGCCGCCGTGCTCGCCGCAGATGCCCAGACCCAGATCGGGGCGGGTCTCGCGGCCATCATGGGCAGCCATCTTGACCAGCTTGCCGACGCCGACCTGATCCAAATGCTGGAACGGATCGCTCTCGTAGATCTTGTTCTCGTAGTATGCGCCCAAGAACTTGGCAGCGTCATCACGGCTGAAGCCGAAGGTCATCTGGGTCAGGTCGTTGGTGCCGAAGCTGA
>OGNS01000430.1_pt1 | contig 25061 bp, 19 predicted proteins | sample 1573571 | NCBI WGS metagenome assembly OGNS01 (sample SAMEA2581890, study PRJEB24529) | metagenome | biome: Human gut stool | place: China | collected 2011 | reverse complement strand
CCGACATCGACCAGCAGGGCCGCATCAACCTGAGCCGCCGCGATGCCATTCTGGCTCTGGAAGCCAAAAAGGCCGCCCAGCAGCAGTAAAAACATAATACAGATTGCGTAAAATGAGAGCCGCTGTACAAAAAGTACAGCGGCTCTTTTGCGTGTACCCCCTCAGGCTCACTGCGTTCGCCAGCTCCACCCAAAAAGCTCCCCCTTCGGGGAAGCTGGCATCGAGCAAAGCGAGATGCCTGAGAGGGTTCGTGCCCAAACCCCACCCGTGAAAAGGCAATTCTGGAAAATCCGCAGATTTTCCAGAATTGCAAATTAAAAAATATATTTTCCGCTGGTTATGCGCAGAGCAACGCGGAGCGCATTCAAAATCGTGCTGCGCCCGGCAGGGGAAAGGGCACAAAAAATGCTCCCCCTTGCGGGGGAGCAAATTCGGTACACAACGCCACGCTGTGCCGAAAAGAAAGGAGCGCAAAGTCAGTTTTCCTTTTTGCCCTGACGGTTCAGCACCCAGCCTGCGGCAAACAGCAGCACGCCGCTGCAGGCCAGCACCGGCACGGGCCAGTTCAACTGGCCGGTCTGGGGCAGAACAGGCTTATCGGGGTTGGAAGGGGAGACCGGGTTATCCGGATTCTCGGGGCTTACCGGGTTGTCCGGGCTGTCGGGACTTACCGGGTTATCCGGTGTGCCGGGGCTCACCGGCGTATCCGGGGTGTCCGGCTGCTCCGGGAGATCGGGGGTGTCCGGTGTGTCGGGCGTATCCGGCGGCGTGTCAGGCACATCCGGGGTGTCGGGGGTGTCCGGCGTTTCCGGGATGGTAGCGCCTACCTTGGGGGTGGCGTCCACATCGTAGATCCAGTTGTCGCCATCGGGCATGGGAATGGACACAAGGAAGGGTTTGATGGCCTCGTAGCCGTGGGATGCCTCGGTCTGCACGACCAAGTACAGACCCTGCGGCAGCTTGGTAATGTTGGCATAGCCCTCTTCGTTCACGTCCTGCTGGGCGGCAATGGCGGGCACAGCGGGCAGATACTTTACCAGCTGGTCTGCCAGCGTGCTGTCGGAAAGATCGCCCAGCACGACACCGCAGCCCGTAAAATCGCCGGTATAGTCAAAGTACAGGTTGCCGTTGGTGCGCTTGACGGAGGCCACCTGATACAGGGTCAGTTCGCCGCCGCGCAGGGGCACATCGTTGTGGGTGTCGTACAGACGGACATGGAGCGAGCCCAGACGCCCCAGCTCAATGTTGGCACTGGTGGCAAACGCCGGCAGGGCGCAGCATACCACAAGGCACATAGCCAGCAGCACAGCCGCCAGACGATGACGCAGATCAATGCTTTTCATGTTCTTCACCTCTCGTTTTCTTGGGTTTGCGTGTGGAAATCAGCATACCGATCAGCAAGATCAGCAGCATGGGCAGCGCCATAATGGGCGCAACAATAATGGGTTCAATTTTAAGCGCTTCGGCGGTAACGCGGAGGTGCTTGTACTGATCCGGGGTCTCTACGCGGCGGCCGCGCACCAGCAGGCGGTGGGTGTTGATGCCGTAGGGGGTGCAGGTCATCAGGGTGACGTAGTCCTTGCCTTCGGCGATCTTCAGCTCATCGGTCTCGGTGGGGAGCACGATGGAGATTTTGTCCACCTCGTAGGTGAGCACCCGGTCCAGCACGGTGATGGTAAAGGTATCGCCCACTTCCAGCTGGTCGAGGTTGGTAAACAGCTTTGCGCTGGGCAGGCCGCGGTGCGCCGAGATGACCGCGTGGGTGGACGCGCCGCCCACCGGCAGGCTGGTGCCCTCCAAGTGGCCTGCGGCGATCTGCAGCACGCTGTCGCTGGTGCCGTGGTAGATGGGCAGCTCCACGCCGATTTTGGAAATGGTGATGTAACCCATAATGCCGGTGCCGGTAATATCCAGCGTTTCGTTGTAGCCGGAAAGCTGATCCGGGCGGAAGAGGGCGGTTTCGTTGGCGGCCACCTGTGCGTTAAAGGCATCGGCGGCGTCAAAGTAGGCGCTGTAATCCGCATCGGTCATGGTGTCCACGTCCTGCGCGTAGTTTGCCACCGCGCGGGACTGGTTGCGCTGGTTGACGTAATCGCTGATAGTGGGGTATAACATCACGGATAGACCCACGAAAAAGACGAGGATCAATATAATGGTGCTTTTGTTCTTTTTCATGGGCTACTCCCTAACGTTATAGTTTCAGGATCAGAGCAGGGGGCCTTGCGGCCCCGCTCTGTGCCGGGGGAAAGGAGAGCTTAGTGGTTCTCCATGCGCTTTTTGGTAATGAGCAGGATCGCTGCTGCAGCCATCAGGCCGCCGCCGATCACATAGAAGATGGTGGTGCCGATGCCGCCGGTGCCGGGCAGGGTAGTGCCGGCGTTGTTCTCAACTGCGACACCGCCGATGGAACTGGCGAGTGACTCGTCATATGTGCCATCGTTGAGATAATCGGTAGTTACCTTCTTAGAACCGGTGCGCAGATCAACCGTAACACGCTGGGGCAGGCCGTTGTAACCGGCAGGGGGAACAGTCTCTTCCAGATAGTAGACCTTTTTGTCCAGACCGGAGATCTTAACAGTCTTACCTTCAACCGTTTCAATATAGGCAACAGGGGTTTCAGTTGCGGTTGCCACGCGGTAGATGCCAGTGGTATTATCCTTTACCAGCTTGATCTCGTTGCCGTCAGTCTTTGCATCGTACAGCTTGAACTGAGCGCCGCCCAGCAGTTTTTTAGTAGAACCGCTGAACTTGATCAGGTCGAACTCGTACAGATAAGTCTTGGTTTCGTGCTTCTCAGTTTCGTGCTTGTTGCCGTAAACCAGATGTGCTTCGTTCGTATTCTTGTCAGAATCGACCTTAGCCTTCGCGTTCACAACTGCGCTGTAGGTAACTTCGATCTTAGTGCCTGCGGCCAGAGTAGCAATGTATTCGTCCTTAAACTTGACATTAAAGGTCTCGGTGCCAATGCCAGTAGTAACCACATCATAGTTGGTAGTAGCAACTTCTTCAGTGCCAACGGTAACCTTGACGGAATCTTTGTTAAAGGTCAAGCCCTCGCTCATGGTATCGTGCAGGACGTAGCGGTTGTTTGCAGTCTGCACGGTAATGGTGACCTTATAGTTGACAGTATCGCCGATCTTAGCGGTGTTTTCGGTAACCCAGTTGCCCTCGGAGTCCGCTACCTTTTTATCAATGTCGGGCACTTCGTTCTTCTCGTTGATGGTAGCATCGGGTTTGGTGGTATCCAGACCGCAGAGAGCACCCAGAGAAGTATCTACCAGATAGTAGCCAAGGTCGAGATTGTCAAACTTAACAGTATTGCTGTTCGCTTTCTCGGTTTTCGTAGCGGAAATACCTTTTTGGTTTGCATAAGCAAGTGCTGCCTTGGCAAACTGCTTATAAGTATCAGCGTTTTCGGCGCCTACCCAAGTGGGGTGGCCATTCTCAAGCGTAATGTAGCTGTTACCAGCTGCGCTGTCCTTGAAGAAATCTTCCCAGTCGGGGACTACAGTGTAGGAGTAGTTGCCAGCACCGTCGTTAGCATTGGTGTCAAAGCTGTTCAGCTTGAACATCTTATAAATCGTGTAGTCCTCACCGGCAACAGCGCTGTTGATGGTAATGCTGCCTCTGGTGGTAGAACTGCTGCCGCTTGCCGCCCACGCCGGGATGGCCATGGCGCAAACCATAGCAACTGCCAGCAGCGCAGCCATGAGTTTCTTCATTGCTTTCTTCATGGAAAAAGCCCCTTTCTTTTCTGCCCCTTGCCGCCCCCTGCGTTTTGCACAGGGGGGGGGGGTAGGGGTGTCGTTTTTGTTCGGTCTATCGCGTAAACTTTGCGCTGGGCGGGCGGGGGATCAGCCTCGGGCGTCCGGCAGGGAAGTGCAGTTTAGTCATCTGCCCTCCCTTCGTGTCTGCGCTTGCGGTGGATAAAACTATATGCCAGCGCAGACAGCATCATTGTGCCGCCCACGGCTGTATACGGGAGTGTACCGGTGCCGCCGGTAGAGGGGAGCTCGTAGCCAACGATCTCCTTGTTGGTCAGCGTAAGCAGACCGCCTTTTTCCACACCAGTTGTGTTGCTGTCGCTGTAGGTCACGTCGTACTTGCCGCCGGTAGAAGCTTCCTCGATATAGTAGTGGTAACCAGCATCCAACTTGCCGTCCGTGCCATCGAAAACATAGATCCAGTTGTCCTTTTTCTTAAGGGTAATGGTTTTTTTGAAGGTTGTGTCGCGGCTTTGCTTGTTGCTACCGTTAGGATAACGATACAGATACACTGTGACATCAGTATTCGGAGTGTCGGCATCAGGGATCGCCTTACCGTCCTTATCCTGCCAGAACTTCTGGATGGTCAGCCAAGTACGTGTATTCTCTACGGCGTAGTTCTTTTGCTGACCACTGGTACAGATCACAACATTGCTATCGCTTTGTTGCAAACCACCAGGTTTTGCAGTTTTATTCCAGGTGACGGTTGCGCTTGTGCCTGGATCTGCAAAGACGAAATACACAGTGGTTTCGGCGTCTGTACCCTTCTCGTAGCCTGCAGGCGCATCGGTCTCAACAAGTTTGTAGAGCGTATTAGTGTTGATGTTGAAGTACCCGGTATGATCTTTTTTCTCATTTTGACCAAGGTAAAGGACAATCTCGCCTTTTGCGTCCGTGGTATGCGTGAACTGCTCAGGATGGTCTTTGTACGTTCCGGTAGTCTCATCGTAGTAAGAGAGGTTGAACTTTGCACCTTGCAAGCGTGTCAAGAGATTTAGACTATCGACCTTATACAATGTGAATTTACTTTGGGAAACAGAACCGCTGGCGTCAAGTCCATTGACAGTTTCGTTCCATTCTGCTTCGTGTTTGCCCGTAAGCACTGCCTTATTCGAAAGATTTACGTCAGCGTTGGAGGAATCCACCACATAATCGTACTTTAATACATAACCATGAGAATCGTCCAGCGTAAACACCATAGTATGGGTGTCATAACCAGTGCTGCTGTCTGTTGTGCGCTTATAAACCATACCATAGCTTGTAGTAGCCAGCGGCGTATCGCCAGCTTTATATGGATAATCGTACAGTTTTACGCTGTCCATATCCAGATGTGCCGTAACATTCTTGTCTTGCACAGCCAGTATATCGGTCAAGGTCACCGTGTCGCCGTCTTTCAGCAGGTCGGTGTAAGCGGGGTTGATATCCAGACTGTAATGCACCACAAGTTCACCGGTTTCTTTGCCATCTTGATCTAGAATTGCTTCAAACTCTGCGCTCTTGGTCAGGTATTCAAGATTGCGGTTTATGGTAACAGTAGCAGTATCTTCCTTATCGCCCCACTTTGCCTTATTGGTGTAGGATTCGGTTACGGTCTGCGGACGATCCCACTTGGGGTCCGTAACGGTTGCCGCGTAGCGGACAAGGAGGTGCGTCAATCTGCTGCCTTCAACCTTTTCAAGTTCAAATTGAGCCTTATCGAGGTTTTTGAACTTAAAAGTAATGGTCTGACCCTTGTAGGTGGCTTCAAAGTTGTCCTTATTACTGAAGTCGAGTTCCCAACTTGTTGAATGCTGCTGGCACCAATTACTCCAGCCAAAGAAGCCTTTGGCACTGTCTTCCTTAAAAGTAAGTCCATCGGGGAGTGTATCGGTTACTGTAACGGTTCCATCTTCAGGGAACTTATCCCAGCTGGAGATATCCAGAACGAGCTCGTAGTATACCTCCATGCCAGTGCTATAGGTTCCGGTTGCAGTAGGTTTGTAGTTATCACTTCTATTACCGTAGTAACCATCAGTACCGCTGTCGTTTGTGGATACGCCCTTAGTCAGACCTGTTTTAAGCGAGTTCTTTTTATAATAATAACTGGCGTTATTATTAGAGATGTTGATCTCTGCACCTGCCGGAACATCCGTGGTGTCTACGTGCGTGGAATAGCCGCCGATTTCCATGCGCTTGACAGGGGAACCGGTGTAGGTCTTGTCGTTCTTCAGGTGGATGATAAAGGTGTGTACCTCTGCGGTGCTATTTGCGGCATCAGTTTTGGTGTGGTTGATAGCATCGCTTGCGTTATCGAAGGAATCGGTATAGTAGTCAATCGTGACAGTAATATGGGCCTGTTCAGCAGTAAGGGAGGCTCCGGCCACTGTGGTAAATTTCAGGCTGTCACGGATCGCTTTATCCAGTTCCAAAGCGATACCGTAGTGCTTGCAATGCGCAGGAACTTTGATCTGGTCAACAAAATCATACGTAGTCCAAGAGTTGGGCACAGCAGAAGAAAGTTTCCACCCCGCAGTGTACTTGTTTTCCGTACCGGTAGAGGTCAGGCTGCTTTGTGTGGTAGACTTGTTGAAGTTCCAGCTGCGGTCGTGCGAATAGACATCCGTTCCGGTCGTGTAAGGCTTACCGCCTGTCGTAAAGGTGGAATCATTATGCACCTTTACTTGCGTGCCATCAGAACTGGCTGGCACGGACGTTACATAGGTAAATTTATACTCCTTGCCATAGGCATCGCCAAAAGTATACGTAAAACCTTTTCTGTCGGTGTCAGGAGTAAACGTAGTAGCGTTATTTACCGTGCTGCCATCCTTGTCAACAGTTTCGGTCAGTGTGATGTCACCTTCAATCAGGGCACCAGTGGTAGTAATTTTGTCTACGACTGTAGAATCCTTCAGATTCTGAGCGTAAGGGTTCTTGACACAAACAGTCCATGTTATTTTGTTGGTGTCGGGGTCATAAGTGCCGCTCTTCCAGATACGGCTATCAAATTTAGTCGTCCACCACTTCCAGTCGTCCGTTTTGTTGGAACGTACTTTATTATAGAATTCAACGTAACCGTTACCTGTGGCAGTGTTTTTGGTTATCTTAACGCGGTAGGTCAGCTTATAGCTTTCACCGGCATTTAATTTTTCAAGACCAGTAATATGGAAGGTGGGATTGCCATCGGTGGGGTTTGTAAAGTTTTTCGTGAAAACGGTTACAGCGGTCTCTTTGCCGTCTTTATCGATCTTGACCAGCTTAAACTGGTCTTTTACATATTCACCGGCAATTGTGGTGCCATTTTGAAGTTCGTCCAGAATTTCAATGGGCTGAGACCAACCATCCTTAGAAGAAACTGTGACCGTGTAAACAATGTAGGTGCTGCCATCAGTTCCCACAAAGGGAGTAGCGCCCGCCTTTTCAATGGAAAGATCACGCGGCAGCTTGACGAGAAGATCCAGCCCGGTCGGGAAGTGAATCTCAGTGCTTTCAGCACCGCCAACAGTGGAAGCTTCGGCTTCAAAATCGAATTGTCCGGTAAAAGGCTTAGTGATGTCAAAACTATCGTTGAAAGTAAGACGGACAGTACCATCTGTATCAACTTCACCAGTACCAACTACCTTATTATCATCGCTTTTGTTGATCAGGTTGAAAGGTTTCTTTTCAGGCAATTTAATGCCGTCAGGAAGCTTATAGGTCAGGGTTCTGGTGCTGAGACCCGAAAGGGCATTTTCAGGGATTTCGAAATAGTAGGTCAGCTTAAGCTTTTCTCCATCCGTCAACTCAATAGCAGTAGTTCCCGGGTCGAGGGTCTGGTTGCCTTTCTTTATGGCAATGCCGGTAATACCGCCTTTTTGGGAAGTTTTGGTTTCCTCAAAGTAGGCAAGGTATTTCGATGTCGTAGTCGTGCTTGCAGTTATGGGCTCACCCGCCAGCGTAAGCATATCGGGTGTCCGCAGTGCGCCGTCAACGGCAGAGGAGAGCATCTCGTCTGCGTACTGGGCGGCAGCAACGCTCACCACGCCCAGAACCTCGGCGTTAGAAAGGGTAACTTCAGCCACCTTGCCGTCCACATCGCCGGAGATGACGGTCAGGGTGTCATCGTCCGCCTCGCTCACGATGCCCACGGTCTCCACGGGCTGAGCGTCAGTCACGGTGGTGGTCTGCGGCTCGGCAGCGGGGGAATCCACGCTGGGGATAAGGGTGTCCGCGCCGGATGCAGAGGTGCCGGTGCTGTCCACCGGCTTTGCGGCGGGCTGCTCCGGGTTGGCGGTATCGGGGAGATCGGGGGTGATCACGCTGTCGGCAGCGGGGGCGTCCTCGGCGGCGGGGGCGGTATCCAGCGCAGAAGCGCCGGAAGTTTCAAGCTCTGCGCCGTTCTCACCCTCAGCGTCCATGCTGAACTGGTCGTCCAGATCGTCCGCTGCACCATCGGCGCTGCTGTCCACAGCCACGGTGCGGGTGACGTACTTATTATAAATAACGATGTCGCCCACATTGGCGGCGCTGCCGTCCTCGCCGTCCAGTAGCCAGTCCATGTCGCTCATGGAGCTGCGCAGGGCAAGCACGCTGGCCTCCTGCGGGATGGCGCTCTGGGGGATACCGGCGTACTTCAGGCAGTAGGAGAGGAACATCACGTCCCACTCGCCGTAGGGGTTGCCGTAAGACTGGCCGTAGCGGGAGTAGTAGTGCAGGGTCACGCCGTCTGCGGGGTCGATCTCGAAGTTTTTCTCGCTCTGCTCGTAGCCCAGCTGGGTCTTTGCCACGCTGAGCAGGTCCTCGTCCCAGTTGCCGGTCATCACGGCCTCGGCGTTGGCGGCCTGCCACTCTTCGGGGGTCTCAACGTCGGCGGAGGTGTCGCTCAGGCAGGCTACAGTGTGGTGATGCTCCGGCAGGGGGCAGGTAAGCACTTCCTCGTAGCAGGCGTCAGTGTGGTGGTGGTAGATGGGCTCCACGGTGTCCACCGTCGGCTCCAGTGCCACAGGCTCGGCCACAGCCATAGTCGCCAGCTCGGCGCTCTGGGTGGGCTCCACCACCTGCTCCACAAGCTCGCCCTCTTCCAGTCCACAGGTCAGCTCGTACTCGGTGGTATAGCAACTTTCGTCGTGGGTATGCTCAAATTTGTCGCAGATCAGGCTGCCATCCTCGGGGTCGAAGCAGTCGTCACCGTGGACGTGCTCTTCCTCCATGCAGGTCAGAGTCTGCACCTCGGTGTAGCAGTCCTCGGTGTGCTCGTGGGGCACAAACTCGATCTGCGGCTCCAGCGACAGCGGCATGGGCTCAGCCTCAACGGTGGGCTGGCTGGTCGCAGCAGCGGCGGCCACCTCGTCCGCATTTTCAAGCTCGCCTTCCTCGTAACCGCAGGTGAGCACCTTGGTGTAGCAATCCGCGGTGTGGGTGTGCTCCTCCTCGCCGCACTGGTACTGCGCGGTCATCGAGATGCCCACGCCATGCAGCTGCCAGTTGACGAACAGGGTGGTGATCATGGCAAGCGCCAGCACAAATGCGGTGTAGCGCCGCAGGGTGTGCCGGTTCTCACGGAACCGCTCCATGTACGTTTTAAGAATGTCGTTCATAACGAAATACCTCCTCCCGGGGTCAATGGATCAACGAGAAACTGGACAAGGGCCATATCCGCAGGAAAACCCTGCCCACGATCTGGCTTTTTTCAACGCAGCCTATCACGCTGCTGCGGCTGTCGATAGAGGTGGCACGGTGGTCGCCCAGCACGAAGTAGCGGTTTTCCGGCACCTGATAGGGGAACCGGATGTCGCATTCGCCCACGGTCAGCGCGTCCACATAGGGTTCGTCCAGCGCCACGCCGTTTACCGAGACTACGCCGTTCACGTCCATATCGATCACATCACCGGGCTGCCCGATGATGCGCTTGAGCAGCAGCTTGTTCTGCCAGTAAAACCCGCATAACTCACCGTTTTCAATGTGGTTGGATTTTACCAGCAGGATAATGTCTTTATCATTTAATGTAGGGTACATGCTGTCGCCGGAGACCTGAAGCACCGGTAGAAACAGCGTAGCCAGCAGCACAGCTACTGCGGCTACCACCACCAGAATATAGATCGTACTGCGCAGCACCCGCTGGTAGCGGTTCTGGTACGCAAGACGCTCACGTTCTGCGGCCACTTCCTCGGTGGAAGGGATGGAAGCGAACCGGATATCGCGTTTTTTCATGTTTCCTCCGAAGGCAGGCCGTCTGTGCTGCGGTACTGGTCCAGCAGCTCGTTGGCCTTGTGGTCAAATGCCTGCCAGCGCTGCTGCACCTCCTGCTCGGCGCGCTCTACCATGGCCTTGCAGTCGGCCTCGGTCTGGGTGCGCTTTTGCGCGGCGGCGGCGGTCATGGCGTCGCATTCCTGCTGCGCCTGCGCTTTCAGGCTGTCGGCGTCTGCCTGTGCCTGCCCCAGAATGCGCTTGGCCTCGCTGCGCGCCTGCGAAAGGGTATTGGCGGCGGTGGCGTTGGTGTCCGCAAGACTGGCCTGCACCGAGTGCAGATAGTCATCGGCGGCGGCCTGCGCGGCGGCGAACACGTTGTTCAGCTCCAGCGCGGCCTGCGCGATGGAACCGGCGCTTTCCAGCCGGAGCTGCCGGTCCTGCAGCTGCGCGGTGAGCGCGGCGTTCTGCGCCTTGAGCTGGTCCTCGCTCTGTTTCAGCGCATAGATGATCTCTATTAGTTCAGCGCGGTGCATCCGCCGCAGTTCACGATCTGCCATTTACGTACAAACTCCCAAATGTAAGATGACGAAATTTCTTTCGAAAATTCCGAAAAAACTTAAAGAAAATGCCTGAAAAATCGCTTGCCGCCGCGCGATTTGCGCGACCAGAGAGGTCTTTTATAAACTATCTTATTTTAGCACATTCCATGTAACAACAATATAACAAATCAGACACAAAATCAAGAGATAAAGCCCAAAAAATATCGCATTTTTTTGCTTTTTATATAGAAAAAGCCCAAAAAACGGCCACTGACCCCCCAAAAGCTTAAAAAGTTTGTTCACAATTCTGGAACGTGAAGTGCTGCGCAGTAATGCACTGAATTACAGCGTGTACGAAAAACGGGAGCCGCACTTTTCGAAAAAAGCGCGGCTCCCGGATCTGAACTTTGGGGTGATGCTTTTACTTGCCGAAGCTGCCCAGCAGGCTGTTCAGCGATACAAAGGACTGGTAGATGACGTTAACGTTGTTGATGATGGAGCTTGCACCGGAGAAGATGCGGGCAATGTAGTTGAACACCTTGCCGATGTCCAGGAAGGACTGATAAGCGTTGCTGGCGCCGCCGTCCAGATAGGTCATCTCCTCAGCTTCGATAGCGGAATAGCTGGCGGGCATTTTCATGGTAGAAGTAGTCATGGTAAAATCCCTTTCTTCAATGGTGTCATTGCGTTTACAGCAGTGTTCAGAACATGGTGGCGACCAGCAGGGTAGTAAGCAGGGCACCGGCCACAAGGGCAGGCCCTACATACTTCTGCCACTGGGCGGCAGGCTGGGTGGTGGGCTGCGGCACGGTAGAAGTACCGACCTTGGCAGTCCAGTGGGCGTAGATGGTGGCGTCGGAGGTGAACACGGTGGAGGTGGTCACCTTGCTGCCGCCCACCGGCTCGGTGTACCAGCCGTCAAAAGTGTAGCCCGTCATGGTAGGCTGCTCGGGCGTGCTCTCCAGTTTGCCGGACAGGTTCGTGTAGGTTACCACGGTGGAGCAGATGCCGCCTTGGGCATCCATACCAATGGCGTACACGTTCTCTTCCTTTTTGCTCCCTGAAGTTTTGTCGGCGGCAAATGCAGCCGGCAGTGCGCAGCACAGCAGCGTGAACAGGCAAAGCCCGACCACCAGCGTTTTCAGGAATTTTTTCATGAGATCCCTCGCTTTCCTTCACAAAGATGGAGACACTGCCCCGCCCGGGGACAGCCCGGACATCGGCGTAGTTTCTTCAACTTATTTTTATCACATCCAGTGTACCAGAACCGCAACAAAAAATACAGTCTTTTGAGAAAATAATAAGAAAAATCAGGAAAAAAATAAATTTCACCTTTGCAATATGAATCTTGTGCCCCCTGCGGACTGTGTTTTTTGAAAAACGCGTCCCGCAAAACTTGCCTTTCGTAAAAACATGGAAGAATATGGAAAACGCAGGGGCCCGGCCGCAAAGCCCAAAAACCGACCCAAACCGCCGCAAGTGCGGCAGACAGCGCACAGAAAAAGCTGCAAAAATGCGGCGCACCTCTTGTGGAACAGCGGAAAATATGCTATACTATTTTGCATGATGCGCCATCGCCAAGCGGTAAGGCAGGGGACTTTGACTCCCCCATCGTAGGTTCGACTCCTGCTGGCGCAACCAGAAGAAGGCCGCTGCACAGGAAACTGTGCAGCGGCCTTCTTTATTTTTTGTTCTCCGGTAGCTTGAAGTAGCCGCGGTATTCGTCCGAGTAGATCTTGCTGCCCATACGGCTCACACCGCCGTACAGGTGGGTGCGCATCAGCGGCTCAATGGCGTCCAGATCCTTCTCACGCAGGATGCGCAGCATCTCGGCGTGCTCGCTGACGACGCTGGACACGTTGCGTGCACCCACGATGTCCAGACGGATAAAGCGGGAATAGTCTGCCTGCGGACGGGTCATCTGCTCCCAAAGGTACTCCTTGCTGGTCTTGTGGAACCAGTACTCGTGCATGGCAAGGTCGCAGCTGAGGAAGTGGTTGAAATCAAAGTTCTCCGGGTCGCTGCGCCCTGCAGCGGCTTCCAGCAGCATATTATAAAGGTGTTCTACCGCAAGGATCTCCATGGGTGAGCAGCTCTGCACAAAGTCCCGGAACACCATGCCCTCCACCGCAACACGCTGGAAGATGAGCTGGTCCACCACGCCGGTGTCGATGGCGGTAACAATGGTGCCCTTGCAGGGAATGATCTGCACAAAGCGGTTCTGCTCCAGCCGCTGCAAAACGCTGCGGATAGGAGTGCGGGAAACGCCGAACCGCTTGCACAGCTGGTTTTCGCTCAGCGCTTCCCCGGGCAGGATCTTCAGTGCGCAGATCTCGTCCTCGAGAATATGATAGAGCTCATCAGTGTGCTGTAATGTAGCCATAGTTGTTCTCCATTTATCCGGTAAATATAAGCTTATTATCATTGTACCGTTCCGGCGACAGAATGTCAATGCTTGAATAGAAGTTTATGACAGCTCTTGTATACAGGAACTTACAATCGGGCAAAACACGGATCTTGTAGTGACGAAACTGGTATATTAGATGAAAACACCAGAAAAAAGTTGAATAAATGCTGAAAAAAAGGTGAATATTGTGCCAAATGCACAAAGAAACCTCAATAAGTTCAGTGAATATTGCTCTTATGGAAATATGTATTTTTTGTTACGATAGCAGCACGAAGTAAATGCTGTATACAGGCTGACCGGCAAAGAGACAAGCACGAGGCAGTTTCCCGGCGGCCTGACACAAGTTGGAGGACAATCGTATGAAAAAGATCTCTCGTCGCAGCTTTCTGAAGGTATCCGGCGCAGTGGCCGCAGCAGGTGCAATGGCAGCCTGCGGTGGTTCTGCCTCTTCCACCACCACCGCAGCACCTGCAGCCAGCTCCGCAGCCAGCTCTGCAGCCGGCGGTGATGACAAGTTTGCCTCTCTGGGCAGCTTTACCATGACCGTGGGTCATGCACAGCCCGAAGGCAACCCCCGCTTTGTCTCCATGGAAAAGTTTGCCGAGGATGTGGCTGCTGCCACCAACGGCCATGTGAAGATCGAGGTTTACGGCAACGGCCAGCTGGGCACCGAGAAGGAGATGCTGGAGCAGGTGGTCGCAGGTACCATTCAGGGTATGCGCGGCGGCCAGTTCGACTTCAGCCCCCGCCTGCTGATGTTCACCCTGCCTTTCCTGACCAACACCCGTGCACAGGTCACCGCTCTGCTGCAGAGCGAGCTGGCACAGAAGGTGTGCGCTGAGGCCGAGGGCGAGACCGGCACCGTCATCATCAACCTGTGCGATGCAGGCGGCTACCGTCAGTTCTCCAACTCCAAGCACCCTATCAAGGCTCCGGCAGACCTGAAGGGCCTGAAGATGCGCACCAACGGCATGAAAACCATCGACATGACCTTCCAGGCCATGGGCGCTACCACCACCACCATCCCGTACTCTGACCTGTACATGGGCCTGAAGACCAGCGTTGCAGACGGTCAGGAGAACCCTTGGGTCAACGTGGAAGGCATGAAGTTCTACGAGGTGCAGAAGTACTTCACCGAAGTGAACTACCAGTTCCATCCGGATCCCTTCTATGTGAACGCTGCATGGTGGAACGCTCTGCCCGAGGAGTTCCGCGATGTCATCACCGAGTGCGCTACCGCTATGGGCGAGTACAACGACCAGCTGATCGACCAGAACTCCAGTGCTGCAAAGCAGACCATCGTGGACTACGGCTGCGAGGTGTACGAGCCCTCCGCAGATGAGCTGAAGGCTTTCCAGCAGGCTGTGCAGTCTGTGTACGACAAGTGCATCAGCGAGGGCATCTGCACCGCAGACGAGCTGAAGGAGATGCAGGATATCGTTGCAAAGGCATGACCGCTTGCGCGTATATCGTTTTTATTGAGGCACGGGGGCAGCCTTCGGGCTGCCCTTTCTCAATGATAAACCACCCACAACATTACAGGAAAGGGGCTGAGCACAATAGAAGCGCTCAAAAAATTCGGGAAAAAGCTGTTTGACCTGTACTTTTTCATCGGGATCGTCGCTATGGCACTGCTTGCCGCGCTGGTCATTTTTACGGTCATTGCACGCTACTGTTTCTCCCTGAGCTGGAAGCAGCTGGCGGAGTTCAACACCACCCTGTTTGCCTTTACCACCTTCTGGGGCATGGGCATCAACGTCATCAAGGATGAGCACGTCATGATCGACATCATCTACGACGGCGTCAAGCCCGCCCGCAAGCGCTGGCTGGCCATCGTCAACTATCTCATCGTACTGGCCGTGGATCTGGTATTCACCTATCAGGGCTTCAAGTATGTTGGCGTTGCAGGCAAGCAGATCAGTCAGGGCATGGAGATCCCCATGATGTATATGTACGGCATCATGCCGGTTTGCGGCATCATTTGCGCCATCTGCGTCGTGATCAAGATTATCACCCTGTATAAGGCTGACATTTCCTTCTTTGCGCCCAAGAACAAGGCGCTGACCAAGGAAGACGCATAAGGGAAAGGAGAGAAAATACTTATGGCAATGCTCATCCTTCTGGTGCTGCTGATCTTCTTTGCTGCGCTGGGCGTGCCGCTGGCCTTTGCAATCGGCGCTTCCTGCGTGAGCTATATTCTGATCTACGCACCCAACTTTATCACCATGCTGCCGCAGCGCGTGTGGAACGGCGCTTACAGCGAGCTGATGATCGCCATGCCGCTGTTTATGCTGGCCGGTGAGCTGATGAATACCGGCGGTATCACCCAGCGCATCATCAACTTCTGCATGGAGCTGCTGCGCCCGGTGCGCGGCGGTCTGGGCGAAGTGAACATCGTGGCCTCCATGATCTTCGGCGGCATCTCCGGTTCCTCTGTGGCAGATACCTCTGCTCTGGGTTCCATCCTGATCCCCGCCATGGAAAAGGAGGGCTACCCTCCGGAGGCTTCTGCGGGTATCACCGTTGCTTCCTCCACCATGGGCATGATCATCCCGCCCTCTACCCCCATGATCGTTTACTCCATGATCTCCGGCGCATCCGTGGGTGCTCTGTTCATGGCAGGTGCCGTGCCCGGCATCCTGATCGGCCTGACTCAGCTGGTCCTCGTGTACATCATCAGCGCAAAGAAGGGCTGGCACCCGGCAAAGGCCAAGTTTGACGCAAAGCGCGCCGCCAAGAGCCTGCTGAGCGGCATTCCCGCCCTGATCATGCCGGTGTTCATTATCATCTGCGTTTCCTTTGGCGTCTGCACCGCCTCCGAGAGCGCAGGCGTCGCTGTGCTGTACTCCATTCTGGTGGGCTTCTTCGTTTACAAGGAGCTGACCTGGAAGGGTGTCTGGGAGGCACTGAAAAAGACCCTGATCTCCTCCTCCTCCATCATGCTCATCATCGGCTTTACCACCATCTTCACATGGGTGCTCACCATGCAGAAGGTGCCGCAGACCGTGGGCGCATTCTTCATGTCCCTCAACCTGCCCGCATGGGCCATTGCACTGATCTTTGACGTGCTGATTCTGCTGATCGGTACCTTCATCGACGTCAGCCCCGCCATCCTACTGCTGACTCCCATCCTGCTGCCGGTCATGCAGCAGTACGGCTTCTCTCCGCTGCAGTTCGGCGCTATGATGATTACCGGCCTTGCTATCGGTCTGGTCACGCCTCCCGTTGGCATGTGCCTGAACGCCTGCAACAAGATCAACCGTATGCCCATCATTGAGATCTTCAAGGGCGCTGCACCTTATGTCATCTGCAACGTCATCGTGCTGATCTCTATCAGCCTGTGGGGCCCGCTGACCACCGCCCTGCCGCAGCTGCTGGGTTACAGCATTTTCTAAGCATAGGTCTGTACGCAGCCGCACCCGCCGCAAAGCGGGTGCGGTTTATAATAGGAACCCGAGAAAAAAGAGAAGGTGTAAGAATTGACTCTGAAGGAAAAGATGAAAAAGGGCCCGGTTTTCGGTATGGCGTGCTTTACCGGCACGACCTGCGTGATCGAAAACATTGCCATGTCCGGTCTGGATTTTATCTATCTGGATCTGGAGCACACCAACTATATGCTGGATGAAGCATTCGAAAAGCAGATCATGGCGGCAAAACTGCATGATATTTCGGTGCTGGTGCGCATGGCAGACGACAACGAGGTAGCCATCCGCAAGGTGCTGGAATGGGGCGCAGACGGCGTTGTGATCCCCCACTGCAAGACGGCCGAAATGGCACGCCGCAGCGTGGAGGGCGCAAAGTTTGCACCGCTGGGCCGCCGCGGCGGCGAGACCAACGTGCGTGCTGCCGGTTTTGGTTACCACAACTTTGACTGGAACGCCTACATCGAGCAGCAGAACCGGGATACGCTGGTCATCCCTATGGACGAGGACTTTGAGTTTACCGACAACATCGACGAGATCCTTGACGTGCCCGGCATTGATGCCGTCAACTTCGGACCCATCGACTACGCTGTTTCCAAGCAGCTGAAGATCGGCTACTCCATGGGCGAGGAGGTCCACGAGGCCTACAAGACGCTGGTGGCAAAGTGCCGCGCCAAGGGTCTGGGCGTTCTGGGCCCGGTGGTGCCTCCCACGCAGGAGAACCTGAAGCAGGCTATTGCAGACGGCTACAACATGATCATTCTCGGCAATGATATGTGGCACTTCCAGAAGGCTCTGAAGGAGCTTGTGAACGATCAGGTCGCACCGGTGCGCAAGGAGCTGCTGGGCGAGTAACCGCTGACCACTGAAAAAAGCTGAAAGGCACATACCCCCGCAGACGCGGCAGGGTATGTGCCTTTTTGTGTATCGGCTTGCTTTGCCGCACAAAAGGCGGTAAACTGGGGACAGACAAAATGCCCGAAAAGGAGAAACGACATGGCATATACAAAGGCTGACCTCAAGCACGACCTTGCAGCAATGGGGCTGACAGGCAACGAGACCATCCTGATCCATTCCTCCATGAAGTCCATCGGCCCAGTGGAGGGCGGCGCAGACACGGTTCTGGACGCATGGATGGAGTTTTTTGCGGAGGGCTTGCTGCTGCTGCCCACCCACACATGGCGGTTCATCAACGAGGAAAACCGGGTGTTCGATGTGCGCCGCAGCCCGTGCTGTGTGGGCATTCTGCCGGAGCTGTTCCGGCAGCGCCCCGGGGTGGTGCGCTCGCTGCACCCCACCCACAGCATGGCGGCTTACGGCAAGGGGGCGGCTGCGTATCTGGAAGGAGAGTTGGACGCCAACACCCCCTGCACTCCCGGCGGCTGCTACGACCGGCTGCGGGCAGCCCACGGCAAAGTGCTGCTGCTGGGGGTCACCCACGCCCGCAACACCTTTATCCATAGCGTGGAGGAGGTGCTGAACGTGCCGAACCGCCTGACCGACAAGCCCATGCAGATGACCGTGGTGGACGAAACCGGGGTGCAGCACACCGTCTATATGCGCCGCCACTACAACGCGCAGCAGCCGCATATCTCGGAGGATTTCGTCAAGCTGGAGCAGGCATATCTGGACTGCGGCGCAGCCCGGAACACAAAATTTGGCGATGCAAAGTGTATCCTGTGCGACGCCGAGGGGCTTTTTCGGGTCACTCGCCATGTTCTTGCCCCGAACCCCGAGGCCTTTGTCACCGAGCCTGTCATCCCGCCGGAGCGCTGGCAGGGGGAAATTTTGTAATGCAATGCCGGGCAGCTTGCAGCTGCCCGGCATTTTTTGCTTTTTGCTCAGCAGAAGCGGATACGGTACTCCCGAGGGGTGCAGTGCTTGATCTCCCGGAAGGTCTTGATAAAATAGCTGGCATCGGAAAAACCGCATTCCAGCCCCACCTCGCCGGTCTTGAGCCGGGTGGAGCGCAGCAGCTCTGCGGCCTTTTCCACCCGGAACTGCTTGACGTACTGGATGGGCGTGATGCCCAGAAACTGCCGGAAGCTGCGCAGACAGGCACTTTCGCTCAGGGCAACGCAGTCGGCCAGCTTTTCCACGGTCAGCTCCTCGGCGTAGTGCTCCTCTACATAGCGGAGCATCTGCTTCATCCGCTCCGAGGCGATCTGCTCCTGCTCCGATACCTTCACCTTGCCGCTGACGCATTGGGTGATGAGCAGCCGCAGGGCGGCAGTAAGGTGGTAGCGCACCCGGTTCTCGTAGTCAAAAGGCTCGTCCGCCACGCCCTTCCACGCCTCCCGCAGGCAGAGCAGCACCTGCCGCTGCCATGGCACGGCCTCGTCCAGCAAAAAGAAGGGCGGTGTGCCAGGCTGCAAGAGAGGGCGGATGAGTTTTTGCCAGAATACGGTGTCCATGCCGCCGACAAGCCGGGGCTGAAATACGCCGGAGTGCAGCAGCGCCCTGCCCTCGGCAGGCTCTACCGCGTGCAGCGCCCCGGAGTTAATGAACACCCCCTGCCCGGTCTGCAAAGTCAGCCGGGTCTTGTTCACATCCACATGGATGGGCCCCAACGCCGCCAGAATGAACTCAAATTCCTCGTGCCAGTGCCACGCCACCGAAAAACAGGAAAGATCCTCGGCGTAGCAGGCGATAGGGAACAGCGGGCTGCCGTGCTGGGCCTGCTCCCGCCCGGCGGCATCGGCCACCACGGCAGTAGCGCTGGACAGCCCCACCCGGCCGCTGGTATAAGAGGCACAGCTTGTCTGATATGCCATATTCACCAAATCCTTTCCGCAATACTTTGAATGTTTTTTGTCAATGCCGGTTTTGTTGCATATACTATGCGGTTTTATTCTATTATTAGCGATTGTTTTGTGGTATTATCCTATCAGAGCTTCCAAGCTCAGTATAGCACCAAGGCAGCGGGGACGCAAGCTGTGCAAGCGTTCCCTGCCGGGCAAAACCGCTATTCTCCCGCCGTCTATCCAAAGAGGATCGGACGGCAAGTGTAATATAAACCGCTTCATCAAGGAGGTATTCCTATGCTTCGTATCGAGTATTTTGATAAGGAACGTTTCATGCGCCAGCTTTCTGCCAGCCACGGCAGCGTGCTGCTGCATCTGGACAACGGCAAGACCTGCGACCTGAAAAAGGACACTACCGCACGCTCCATGCTGCAGATGATGGACACTGCCCCCCAAAAGGGCTTTGACCTCACCGTGACCGACCCTGCCGACGTGACCGGCTTCCTGCGCTATATGCTGGAGGCAGGCCGCACCGAGCGTGTGGCCGGCTGAGTAATGCCAATCTCTTATCCCAATAAGTGTCACAGCAAATGCAAAACGCCCGCCCCGGTCATGCCGGGGCGGGCGTTTTGCTCATTTTACCGGAAGGCTTGCGCGGGCGGGCAGTCTGTGGTAAGCTGAAAGCAGAAAAAACAAGATGGAGGGAACGACTATGAACCTGAAGGAAGCATTCCGCTACCAGAACAAGCTCCAGGCTCTGCTGGACGAGGCGCAGGGCATTCTGGATTGCGATGCCAACGTGACCAAGGTGGCCAACACCTATCTGCGCCATAAGGTGATGCCCGAGGCTGAGGACGAGACCGTTATGGACGTAGCACAGACCGAATATGCAGAGCAGATCACCGACGTTGCCCGGTTCATGCTCTATCTGATGGAGGAGAAGAGCCGCCTGTTTGCTGCCATCCGCAAGGCAAAGGATGCGCTGGACATGGATATGGACAGCGAGGTCAGCCTGAATGCCGCGCGGCAGAGCATTGCCCGTACCTTCAAACGGATGAACGACCTGCGCAGCTCTGAGCAGCTGCTCTCCGGCGGGGGCACCGGCTACCGTTTCAACGCCGAGGGAAACCAGATCTCCTACTGCTGCGATGTGAAGCGGGTGACCACCATCAACTACGACCGCAAGGTCATCCATGCGGCGCTGAGCAAGCTGAACCGGCAGGCAGACGAAACCTCCAATCGGCTGGACCTCTGCCTTGTGACCTCCAAGGTGGACTACACTGTCCCCTTTGATGTGAACGCCAGCTTTGCCGAGGCATTTGAGACCTATCTGGAAAACGCCAAAAACTGAATAAACGTTCCACCGGCTATTTTGGGTGCGGCAAGCGCCGGGTGCACAGCTGCCGGTTCAGGTGCAGATGAACTATAACGCTGCACATTTCCGCAAGGAAGTTTTGGCACGGCTCACCTTACGAGCCAGCTATTATGAAAAAATCTTGCGTTCGGCTTTTCCGCCACCGCCAGACGCTTTTTCGCCGAAACCGTCCCTTGCTCCTTCCCGCATTCCTGCTTTTGCGCTTACGTCTCCATGGGCAGGCAGGCAAGCCACCCTTCATGAATTTGCCCCGCAGACTGCTGCGGGCACACACTTTCTGCGTGCCGGGTGGGCGCTCTGCGCCCCTTTGCACGCGGAGTAAAATGGCAGCTGCCCCTGCGCTTGCCGTATCCAAAATAGCCGGTGAAAAAACCAAAACCGGAGGAATGCTCTATGAAAAAATGCAACCTGTTTTATCTCAGCGGACTGTTGTTTTTTCTTGCTGCGGCGCTGAATCTTGTTACCGGTGAGAATCACTCCACGGCGGTGGTATGGCTCTGCCTTGGCTCCGCCTTTTTGTGTCTGGGTGCTTCGCAGCGGAAAAAATAAAGCATTCCTGCAGCCCCGGTGGTGGAAAAATCTGGCCGGGGCTGCAATTCTTTGCGGGGCTTGTTCGTATTCCAGACAGAACGACCAAATTTCGACAAAGACGAGGTAGGATCATGTCAACCAAACCGATCGATTCCACTGCCGCGACCCGCTTTGACCTGAGCGCAGCGGCTCTTCATATCCTTGCCATGGCGCTGATGCTGATGGACCACCTGTGGGCGACGTTGCTGCCCGCGCAGGAATGGCTGACCTGCGCCGGGCGCTTGGCCTTTCCCATCTTTGCCTTTATGGCGGTGGAGGGCTACTTCCACACCCACGACCTGAAAAAATACACCCTGCGTCTGCTGCTGTTTGCCCTGCTTTCGGAAGTGCCCTTCGACCTGATGTACGGCGGCACATGGTTCTACCCGGTGCACCAGAACGTCATCTGGACGCTGCTTTTGGGCATTCTGGGTATCCACTTGATGGAAACGGTGCGCAAAAAGCAAAAAACAGGACTGTACCTGCTGGTATCCGCCCTTGTGGTGGTGGCGGGCGCGGTGCTGGGCACGCTGGGCATGGTGGACTACTACGGTGCAGGGGTGCTGACTGTGTTCATCTTCTACTTTTTTCACGGGCACGGGCGCAAGTGGTGGTGTCTGCTGGGGCAGCTGGCAGCGCTGTACTGGGTCAACGTGGAGCTGCTGGGCGGGCTTATGTACCCCATTCAGCTCTTCGGCATGGACTTTGAGCTTTGCCAGCAGGGGCTGGCGCTGCTGGCACTGGTGCCCATCTGGCTGTACCGCGGTCGGCAGGGCTACCACAGCAAGCCTTTCCAGTATGCCTGCTACGCCTTTTACCCCGTGCACATGCTGCTGCTGGTTCTGGTGCTGAATTTCGTGAACCGGTAAGGAGAATGGAGCGCTCCAAAAACATTTTTACGCGTGGGGCGTAGAGAGGAACTTCCGCTGAAAATAGCCAAAGCGTATGCGGAGCCATTCGAAATCGTTCCGCCGGTATAAGGCCGCTGCACAAAGCGCTGTGCGGCGGCTTTTTTTGCGGGAAAACCGACACATGTTCACAAAAAGTTCAGCCTTTTGAGCAAAAAATACTATTTTTTTCGTGTAAAATAGACAACATGGATTGAATGCCGCCCGCGATTGGATTATAATAATAATGTATGCAAAAGCGCATTTGCTGTGTTTTTTATAACGCGTACTGTTTGAAAATGACGTAGATGCGCAATGCGGGAAGCTAAAAAGAAAAAACGCCGTTGCGGGTCTTTGCCGCAAACGGCTTGTTTGCCATAGCAGCCGGGGCGTTATGTTCCGGTTATTTGTCCTTAGGAGGAAAAACAAGGTGAGAGTAGGTCTTGACATCGGCAGCACCACTATCAAGTGCGTGGTGCTGGGCGAGCATGATGAACTGCTGTATTCTACATACGAACGACATTATAGTCATATTCTGGAAAAGGCGCAGGAGCTGCTGCGGCGCATTGATGCCGAGCATCTGCATGGCCGCAAGGCGCTGCTCAGCATCTCTGGCTCTGCCGGTATGGGCTTAGCCGACAGCTGCGGTGTGCCCTTTGTGCAGGAGGTGTTCTCCACCCGTGTGGCGGTCAAGCGCTTTATGCCAAAGACCGATTGCGTCATTGAGCTGGGCGGCGAGGATGCCAAGATCCTGTTTTTGACCAACGGCACCGAGGTGCGCATGAACGGCAGCTGTGCCGGCGGCACCGGTGCTTTCATCGACCAGATGGCTACCCTGCTGAAGATGAGCGCCGAGGAAATGAACAAGGCTGCCGAGCAGGCGCAGCGCACCTATACCATCGCTTCCCGCTGCGGCGTGTTTGCAAAAAGTGACGTGCAGCCGCTGATCAATCAGGGTGCCCGTACCGAGGATATCGCCGCCAGCATCTATAAGGCCGTGGTCAACCAGACCATCGCCGGTCTGGCACAGGGACGTCCCATCAAGGGCAATATCCTTTATCTGGGCGGCCCGCTCACCTTCAGCACCGTGCTGCGCAAGAGCTTTGACGAAGCGCTGAACGTGACCGGCACCTGCCCGGAAAACAGCCTGCTGTATGTGGCGCTGGGCGCTGCTCTGTATGCCGACAAGGAGTTTGTGCTCACCGAGGTGGCCGATGCGCTGGACAAGTACGCCGCCACCGCTACCTATGCCAGCGAGCCGCCGCTGTTCGCCAGCAAGGAGGAGTACGAGGCTTTCCACGCACGGCACATGTCTCACAGTGTGCCCCGCGTGGCTTTTAGTGCCCACTGCGGGCCGGTGCATATCGGCATCGACTCCGGTTCTACCACCGTCAAGCTGGTGGTGGTGGATGAAAAGAGCCAGATTTTGTACACCAACTATCAGCCCAACCTTGGCAACCCGCTGCCCCTCATCCGGGAACAGCTGCTCAAGATCTATAAGGAGCACCCGGGGCTGCAGGTGGCGAGCGTCACCACCACCGGCTACGGCGAGGAACTGGTGAAAAACGCCTTCCGCTGTGATTACGGTCTGGTGGAAACGGTGGCGCATTTTACCGCTGCCAAGTACTTTATGCCGGACGTGGATTTCATCATCGACATCGGCGGACAGGACATGAAGTGCTTTAAGATCGAGGATGGCGCGATCAGCAACATCTTCCTGAACGAAGCCTGTTCCTCCGGCTGCGGCAGCTTTTTGCAGACCTTTGCACAGGCACTGGGCTATGATGTCAAGGAGTTCGCTGCGCTGGGGCTGTTCGCGGACCGCCCGGTGGACTTGGGCAGCCGCTGCACCGTGTTCATGAACAGCTCGGTCAAGCAGGCACAGAAAGATGGTGCCAGCATCGAGAATATCTCCGCAGGCCTGTCCATCAGCGTGGTCAAGAACGCGCTGTACAAGGTGATCCGCGCTTCCAGCCCGGAAGAACTGGGCCGCAAGATCGTGGTGCAGGGCGGTACCTTCTATAATGAAGCCGTGCTCCGCGCCTTTGAAAAGGAGATGGGCGTGGAGGTCATCCGGCCGGATATCGCCGGCTTGATGGGCGCTTACGGCGCTGCTTTGTACGGCCTGCGCCAGAGCCATAAAAATAACCAGACCACCTCTGCCATGATGGACGAGCAGGAGCTGGAAAGCTTTGCACAGCAGGTGGTCAGCGTCAAGTGCGGCGGCTGCGGCAACCATTGCCAGCTGACCGTCAATACCTTTGCTGATGGCCGCAAGTTCATCTCTGGCAACCGCTGCGACAAGCCTGTTACCGGCAAAAGCGAGGACAACAGCCTGAATCTGTACGCCTACAAGCAGCAGCTGCTGGCCAGCTACAAGCCTGTGCCCGGCAAGCGCGGCTCCATCGGCATCCCGCTGTGTCTGGGCTTCTACGAACTGCTGCCCTTCTGGTACGCCTTCTGGACGAGCCTTGGCTTTGCGGTGCACACCAGCCCGGTGTCCACCCGCGGGCTGTATCTGGCTGGACAGGCTACCATCCCCAGCGATACCGCCTGTTTCCCGGCAAAGCTGAGCCACGGCCACATCAAGGCGCTGAGCCAGATGCAGCTGGACGCCATCTTCTACCCCTGCCTGACCTACAATGTGGACGAAGGCTTGGGCGATAACCACTATAACTGCCCGGTGGTGGCCTATTACCCGGAGGTTCTGGCAGGCAACTGCCCGGAGCTGGAGGGCAAAAAGTTCATCTATGATTATGTGGGCATCCATCGCCCCAAGGACTTTGTGCACAAAATGGCAAAAGAGGTGCTGCCCAAGTACTTTGGCGGCATCTCCGAGCGGGAAGTGCAGGCCGCAGCCGATGCTGCCTACGCGGAGTACGAAGCACACATGGCAAAGATCCGGGTAAAGGGCAGCGAGATCATCGACGAGGCACGCCGTCAGGGCAAGCGCATCATCGTGCTGGCAGGCCGCCCCTACCATGTGGACCCGGAGGTCAACCACGGCATCGACCATCTGATCACCCGCCACGGGGCTGCGGTGGTCACCGAGGACAGCATCTCCAACCGGGTGCAGAAGTTCCCCACCAGTGTGCTGAACCAGTGGACCTACCACAGCCGCCTGTATGCTGCCGCCAAGTACTGCACCACCCAAAAGGATATGGATCTGGTGCAGCTGGTGTCCTTCGGCTGCGGCGTGGATGCCATTA
>OGNS01000422.1_pt1 | contig 25220 bp, 18 predicted proteins | sample 1573571 | NCBI WGS metagenome assembly OGNS01 (sample SAMEA2581890, study PRJEB24529) | metagenome | biome: Human gut stool | place: China | collected 2011 | reverse complement strand
GGCGTGCGCTACGAATCAGTAGGCCGGGGGTTCGAGTCCCTTCCATCGCACCAAATAATGAAAATCCGAACCTTTTCTCAATAGGAGAAGGGTTCGGATTTTTTGTTTCTTCGGAAAGCAAAATGCCGCGTTTGCGCAGCAACAAAAGCCCCAGTGGGGCTTTTAAGCGGCAGAGCGGTCTTGCGCCAGCAAGATGGAGGGGCCTCCGCCCCGACAAGTGACCATAAAAGAAAAATATCGCCCACGCAGCGCAGCGATGATTTTGTCGGGTGAAGTAAGCGGCAAAATGAATCGGGTGTGTTGCGGGACGGTAAGTTCTTTCGTGGACTTTTCCTCACGGAAGTGGTGGGTCTCACGGTGATAACCAACCACTTTCTGTGCCTGTGTTCAAAATGAACACGACCACATTTTGTGGATGGCTTCAAACCAATCTACAAAGACGGTGGGATTTACAAGAAAAATACCACTGTATGTGAAATTCGTCAAGAGGGTTTTGGAAAACCCCTATTCTCACGCTCATCCACCCTATCATGTGGGGAACCACGGGCATGATCTTGTGATCATGAGTTCTCCCAAAATGCTGACCCCAAATGAATACGATGTGTTTTTCAGCTTTCTGGAAAACACGGTGATGAAAAACGCATACTGACAGTAAAACCGCTCCGAGCGTTCTGCCCGGAGCGGTTTTGCGTCAGCAGTATTTATGCAGAATGGTCATAGACGGAGGGAGAAGTCATGCGTCCTTGCACAGCTTGGTCAATTCTTCGATGGCGGCATCCTCGTCCGGGCCATCGGCGGCGATGGTCACGGTCTCGCCGCACTTCACGGCCAGACCCATTACGGCAAAGATCTTCTTCATGTCGGCGACTTTGCCGTTCTTAGTCATGGTGACTTTGCTCTCAAAGCCTTTGGCAGCTTTGCTCAGGATACCGGCGGGACGGGCGTGCAGACCTTCTTTGTCCTGAATGGTGATATCGATGCTCTTCATAAAAATCTCTCCTTTTTGGAATCATTATTGTAAGTGCTCCAGCACATAGTTCATATCGGAAGTGGTCTTGAGCTGTTCCAGCGCATCCTCGTCTTCAAGGATCTCGCAGACATTGCCCAGCAGGTCAAGATGGTCGTTGCCGACACCGGCAATGCCGAACACGAGGTAGGCTTTTTCATCGCCGAAGTCCACGCCCTGCGGATATTGCAGCAGAACAACGCCGGACTTTTTAACGGTGCCCTTCTTCTGGCTGGTGCCGTGGGGAATGGCTACGCCCATGCCCATGTAGGTGCTCACCAGCTTTTCGCGCTCCACCATGGCATCGGCGTAACTGTCATCCACATAGCCCCGCTTTGCCAGCAGCGCACCGGCGGCACGGATGGCCTCCTCCTTGGTGACGGAGGGCAGACCCAGCTGGATGTCCTCCGCCTGGATCTTCATCACGGAATCGTTGGCTTTGGAAGCCTCGGTCACGGCAGCCGCCAGAGGGGCTACGGCTGCATTGCGCAGGTCGGATACGATCTCCTCATTGGCGGCAGCTTCGGCCTTGGCATCCAGTGCCGGGGTAGTGGAGGTCAGTGCGTTGTACAATGCGTCCAGATGCGGATCTGCAAGGAAGTTATCCAATGTAACAAGCTGTGCCTGCGGGGCGCACTTGGCGGCACGGTCAGCCAGAACGCGCTGGCAGACCACCACGTCCGCGTCGGCGGGGATGGTATCCACGCTGGAGTTGGTCACGGTCAAGTCGGGGCGCTCCGCCTTAATGCGGTTGTGGAACTTGGTAGCACCCATGGCGCTGGAACCCATACCGGCATCGCAGGCAAAGACGATCTTGCGGATCTGGCCGACATTCACGGCAGTAGGCTCGGGGATCTCGCCCTTGGCCTGTGCCTTCATCTCCTTCATTTCGTTCTGGGCGTCGGTCAGGCTCTTGGTGTGACCGGAGGTCGCTTTCAGAATGACCGAGGACAGAACAAAGGAAACAGCACCGGCGATGACAACGCCCAGCAGAACGGTGAGAATGGAATCCCGGGGAGCCATTGCCATGTAGGCGATGATGGAACCGGGAGAAGCAGGACCGGACAGACCTGCACCGGTCATAGAGTAGAACAGGATGGCGCAGAAGTTACCCACGATGGGGGCGATGATGATCACGGGGTTCATCAGGATGTAGGGGAAGTAGATCTCGTGGATGCCGCCCAGCAGGTGGATGATGACAGCACCGGGAGCGGACTGGCGGGTGGTGTCGTCCTTGCAGAAGAAGCAGTAGGCCAGCAGGACACCAAGACCGGGACCGGGGTTGGCTTCCAGCATATACATGATGGAGCGGCCGGTCTCAGCAGCCTGACTTGCACCGATGGGGCTGAAGATGCCGTGGTTGATGGCGTTGTTCAGGAACAATACCTTGGCAGGCTCAATAAAGATGGACACCAGCGGCAGCAGGCTGTGCGCTACAAGGAAGTCCACACCGGCGGTCAGCACGGTGAGGATGGCGGTCATGAACGGGCCGATGACGTAGTAGCCGAGGATGGCCAGCAGCATACCCAGAATGCCGACGGAGAAGTTGTTGATCAGCATCTCGAAACCGGCGGGGATATGGCCTTCCACCTTCTTATCGAATTGCTTGATGACCCAGCCGGCCAGAGGGCCCATGACCATGGCGCCCATCAGCATGGTGTAGTCCGAGCCGCAGATGCAGCCCACCACGGCGATGGCGGCGATGACGCGGCCGCGGTCGCCTGCAATCATTTTGCCGCCCTGCCCTGCAATGAGGATGGGCAGCAGGTAGGTCAGCATCGGGGAGACCATGCTGGCCAGCTTTTCGTTGGGGAACCAGCCTGCTTCAATGAACAGAGCAGTGAGGAAGCCCCACGCGATGAATGCGCCGATATTCGGCATGACCATGCCGCTGAGGAACTTGCCAAAGCGGGAAACAGCGTTTTTCATTTGTAGCTCTCCTTTTTCACTTGAAAGGCAGGCGGTGCAGCTCCTGTGGCGTGGGAGCTGCGGCCTGCGGACGGTTGTTCGGAGGAGCTTTCGTTTCGTTCTGGCACTATTCTAGCCGATACTGCGCCGGATTTCAATGGTGACAAGCGGTGGGGTTGTCACCGGAGGATGGTGACACCAGTGGGCTGATACGGCAACATTTCCAATGGATGCGCGGGTGATTTGTGCATATTTGCTGATGCGCCGGGATACAAGACGGGAACGAGGAAGCTTTTGTCACCGGGCAATGGTGACAAAAAACACACAACTTCTTTTCTGCGTTGGGGGCTGGCAGACGGGGTGGCACTATGTTACAATAGAAGCAATGGGTAACTTTTGGGAAAAGGAGAGAAGCAACATGGGTGCGGTGTATCGTAAGGAACTGTCGGCAAATGCACGGAAGCTGATCGAGCAGCTGCTCAGCCTTCCGCAGGGCTGGGTGACGGCGGCGGCGCTGGCTGAAAGCATCGGGGTCAGCCGCCGCACCGTGCTGCGGGAGCTGCCCGCTGTGGAGCAGTGGATGCAGGCTGCCGGGGCGCATTTTGTGCGGAATCCCGGCAAGGGTCTGCTGCTGGATGAAGCGCCGGAGCGGCGAGACGCACTGCGCACCCAGCTGAACAGCGGCGACAGGAAAGAACTTTCCCGCGCAGAGCGGCGGCAGCAGCTTTTGACAAGGCTGCTCAGCGAGCAGGAGCCCTGCAAAACAGCGGTACTGGCACGGGCGCTTGGCGTTTCGGAAAGCACGCTGTCTGCGGACTTGGATGAACTTGAGACCAAGCTACACCCCTACCGGGTGGAGATGTTCCGCCGCCCCGGCGTGGGGGTCTGGCTGCAGGGGGATGCTTCTTCCTACCGGAGGGTGGTGTCTGCCCTGCTGCGCAGCAGTATGCCGGAAAAGGAACTGGCAGAGGTGCTCTGCGGACGGATGCCGGAAAACGAGATCTTCTCGACCCTGCTGGATACAAAAACGGCCGAAAAGGTCTGGGCGGCTTTGCAGCAGTTTGAACAGGAAGAGCAGCTCCATCTGCCGGATGCAGGCTTTCTGGCGCTGGCTATCCATTGCACCCTGACCATTCAGCAGCTGCGGCAGGGCGGCGACAAGGGCAGCGCCCCCAGAGGGCTGCGCCCGGCGGGCAATCATGCTGCCCGGCTGGTGGCGGCGCTGAACCGCGCCTTCGGGCTGACCCTGCCGTCTGAGGAAGCGCAGTATCTGGAACTGTATCTCTCCGCCTATCTGGGCGCAGAGGACCCTTGGGGCAGCGCACAGGAGATGGAGTTGCGGAATCTGGAAGCCGCCCTTATCCGGGAAATGGAAAAGGCGCTGCACACAGACCTTTCCGGTTACACCTCCCTGCGGGATGACCTGTACTGCCACCTGCGCCCCATGCTGCTGCGGGTGGAGCAGAACATTCGTACCGAAAACCCCCAGCTGGACACCATCCGCACCGACTACCCCGGCCTGTGGAAAGCCACCCGCGCCGCCTGTGATGCGGTGCAGCAGCAATTCGTTCTGCCCGCCATCTCGGACGACGAAGCGGCCTACCTTGCCATGCACTTTGGCGCAGTGCTGGAACAGAATGCCATGTTCCGGCTGCGGCTGCGGGTGGTAGTGGCCTGTCCGCTGGGCATGGGTTCCAGCCGCTTTCTGGCTTCCCGGCTGGGAAACGAGTTCCCCTCTTTGCAGGTAGAGGGGTGCTGCTCGGTGCGGGAGCTGAACACTGCCGACCTGCGCCGGAGAAAAATCGACTTCATTATCTCCACCGTGCCGCTGGAACTGGATTACCCGGCGGTGTGCATCAGCCCTTCCCTGCTGGAACCGGACCGTGCCGTGCTGAAGGACGCTATCACGCGGTACAGCCAGAACCGCGCAGAACCGGAACCGGCGGTGCAGCCTGTGCAGGATGCACCGCACGCAGGCTCCAAGCTGCAGTATTATGCACGCTTGACCCGGTCCATGACCGGGCTGCTGGAACATCTGACTATCCAGCCCGTCAAGGCTCCCGGCAGCCGCGCTGCCCTCATCCATGCAGCGGCGCAGCTGTTCTGCCCGCAGGAAGCGGACGCCCGGCTGGTGGAGCAGCAGCTTCGCCGCCGTGAAACGCTGGGCGATACCTACATCAAACCCCTGTATGCCCTGCTGCTCCATTGCAGGACAAGTGCGGTAAAGGACTGCCGCTTGGGCTATCTGCAGGCACAGCCGCCGGTCTATGAGCCGGGGCGCATCGTGCTGGGGGCACTGGTGCTGCTGGCTCCGGACGACGGGAACGGCGTCCCGGTGGAGGTCATGCAGAATGTCAGCGGGCAGCTGGTCGAAACGCCCCGGCTGATGGAGGCACTGCGCACCGGCCAGCAGCAGGAAGCTGCAGACCTGTTGGAACAGGGCTTTGATCGCACCTTTTTTGCAGACTGCAAACCGCCGCATACAAAATGAACTGAAAACGCACTCCCGGCTTTTGCCTTTTGGGCAGAGCCGGGAGCTTTTTTGTTATTATAACAAGATACCTATTAGAGAACTTTTGAACTAAAAATCATGTATCCCAGAAAGTTGGCGAAAAGCACCAAAAACACGCAGTGCGATTTGTTGAAACAACAGCTTGACAGGGGCGAGAACTGTTGGTATTATAATGCCAGAGCTTTCGTTTCAACAGTTTCGAGTTTCATAACAACAATCGTGAAGGAGGCTGTTGTTCCCATGATCTACACCGTAACATTGAATCCGGCGCTGGACAAGACCGTTGAGATCCCGAACCTTGCGCTGGACACCGTAAACCGGATCACCAAGATGCGTACCGATCCCGGTGGCAAGGGCATCAACGTCAGCAAGGTGATCGCAAAGCTGGGTGGGACCAGCAAGGCTATCGGCATTCTGGCCGGTAACAGCGGCAAAGCCATTCAGGACGCATTGGACGGTGAAGGGCTTGCCCACAACTTCCGTTTCGTGCCCGGCGAGACCCGCACGAACCTGAAGGTCATCGACCCGGAAAACCACACCAACACCGACATCAACGAGCCGGGCATCGAGGTGGATGCCCCGGAGCTGACCGCCCTGCTGTACGACCTGCTGAAGGAACTGAAACGGGGGGATATCGTGGTGCTGGCAGGCAGCCTGCCGAAGGGTGCCCCCAAGGACACCTACTACACATGGGTGGAATCCTGCAAAAAGGCAGGGGCAAAGGTCTTTCTGGATGCAGACGGCGAGCTGCTGGCAGAGGGGCTGAAGGCTGCTCCCTATCTGGTCAAACCCAACAACGACGAGCTTTCCCGCATGATGGGCCGGGAGCTGAAAACGCTGGATGAACTGGCCGATGCCGGTCAGGCGCTCATCCGCAGGGGCATCGAACATGTGGTGGTGTCCATGGGCGGTCGGGGTGCGCTGTATCTCCGCAAGGACAGCGTGATCTACGCTCCGGCACTGAAGGTCAAAGTGGGCAGCACGGTGGGTGCCGGCGACAGCGTGGTCGCCGCTCTCGCCTACGCCGAAGCGGAAGGACTTGGCGAAGAAAACACCGTTCGCCTGTCCATCGCCACAGGAGCCGCCAATGTGATGTGCAGCGGCACACAGGCCGCAGAGCGCAGCCAGATCGAAGAACTGCTGCCGCTGGTCACCTTCCAGCATCTGTAAAACTTCTTGAAAACACAACGGTAACTGTTATAATAAAAGGAGAGTTTCATTATGAAAGTCAAAGCTGTTCGTCTGCACGCCGCCAACGACCTGCGTCTGGATACTTTTGAACTGCCGGAGATCAAGGACGATGAGATCTTGGTCAAGGTCGTTTCCGATAGCATCTGCATGTCTACTTACAAGTGCGCCATCCTCGGCACTGCTCACAAGCGTGTGCATCCGGATGTAGCCGAGCACCCCGCCATCATGGGTCACGAGTTCGCCGGTGATATCGTCAAGGTGGGCAAGGCGCATCAGGATAAGTTCAAGCCCGGCATGAAGTTCACCCTGCAGCCCGCCCTGAACTACAAGGGCACCATGTGGAGCCCCGGCTACTCCTACGAGTTCTTCGGCGGCGACGCCACCTACTGCATCATCCCTGCCGAGGTCATGGAACTGGGCTGCCTGCTGGAGTACAAGGGCCGTGCTTACTACGAGGCTTCTCTGGCCGAGCCTATGAGCTGCTCCATCGGTGCTTTCAACGCCGCCTACCACACCAAGATGGGGGTATACCATCACGATATGGGCATCAAGAAGGGTGGCAAGCTGGCGATTCTGGCCGGTGCAGGCCCCATGGGTCTGGGTGCTCTGACCTACGCACTGCACCGTGATGTGCGCCCCGGCATGGTGGTGGTCACCGATATCAACGAGGATCGTCTGGCCCGTGCGGAGTCCCTCTTCCCCCCGAAGGAGGTCAAGGAGAAGGACGGCATCGACCTGTACTTCGTCAACACCGCCAACATGGCAGACCCCGCTGCCGAGCTGCGGGAGCTGACCGGCGGTACCGGCTTTGATGATGTGTTCTGCTACGCCCCTATCGCGCCGGTGGTGGAGCTGTCCAGTGCTGTGCTGGGTCGTGACGGCTGCCTGAACTTCTTTGCAGGCCCCACCGACAAGCAGTTCAGCGCCAAGATGAACTTCTACGATGTGCACTACAATTCTACCCATGTCATGGGCACCACCGGCGGTAATACCGCTGACATGATCGAGTCGCTGGAACTGACCGCCGCTAAGCGCATCGATCCGGCTGTGATGGTCACCCACATCGGCGGTCTGAACGCCGCTGCCGAGACCACCCTCAACCTGCCCAAGATCCCCGGCGGCAAAAAGCTGATCTACACCCACCTGACCATGCCCCTCATCGCCCTGACCGATCTGCGTGCCAAGGGCGAACAGGACAACGACCCCCGCTATACCGCACTGGCTGACATTGTGGATGCCCACAACGGCCTGTGGTGCCCGGAAGCAGAGGAATATCTGCTGGCAAACTTCAACCCGGAGGACTAAGCAGAACGTGCCATGGGACAGGACAAACGCAGACAGGAGGAATCCCCCATGGAACAACGCCGCAATCAAATCGTGGAGCTGGTGAACCGCAAAGGCAGCATTAGCTTTGCCCAGCTCAAGGAAGCTTTCCCTTCCGTTTCGGAAATGACCCTGCGCACCGACCTGAAAGCACTGGATGAAGCCCGCCGTGTGGTGCGGGTGCATGGCGGTGTCAAGTCGGTGGAGCAGGTGGTAGGTACAGACGACCTGCTGAGCCGCCGTTCCGCCCGCAATGCCGAAGCAAAGCAGATCATTGCCGAAAAAGCCACTGCGCTGCTGCGCCCCAACACCACCCTGTTTCTGGATTCCGGCAGCACCGCCACAGCAGTGGCCCGGTGCATCCCGGATCAGCCCATGCTCATCTACACCAGCGGCCTGAGCTGCGCCATGGAGCTGGCAAAGCTGGAAAAGCCCCATGTGTCCCTGCCGGGCGGCAGCCTGAACCGGTTCAGCATGAGCGTCTGCGGTGCACAGAGCATCCAGACGATGGAGGGCATCAACTTTGATTTGCTGCTGCTGGGCGTGACCAGTTACAGCCCGGAAACCGGTTTTACCTGCGGCGTGGAGGATGAAGCACGGCTCAAGCAGACCGTGCTCCGCCGCTGTGAGCAGAAAGCCGTGCTGCTGGATTCCTCCAAGATCGGACTGAAAAGCACGTTCCACATCTGCGAGCTGTCCGATATTGATATTGTGATCTCGGACGGAAAGCTGCCCGTAGAATTTTTACAGGCCTGCCGGAACGCAGGCGTAACGGTACTATAAAAGGAGTATTATTATGAAGATCATCCGCGCAAAAGATTATCAGGATATGTCCCGCAAGGCGGCCAATATCATCTCCGCACAGGTCATCATGAAGCCGGACTGTGTACTGGGTCTTGCCACCGGCGGCACCCCGGTGGGCACTTATGCCCAACTGGTGGACTGGTACAACAAAGGCGATTTGGATTTCTCCGAGGTCACTACTGTCAATCTGGACGAGTACCGCGGCCTGCCCAAGGAGCATCCCCAGAGCTACTGGTATTTCATGAATGAGAACCTGTTCAGCAAGGTGAATATCGACCCGGCCAAGACCAACCTGCCGGACGGCACCAATCTGGACACCGCCGCCGAGTGTGCCCGTTACAACGGTATCATCCACAAGCTGGGCGGCATCGACCTGCAGCTGCTGGGCATCGGCCCCAATGGTCATATCGGTTTCAATGAGCCGGGCGAAGCCTTTGAGCTGGAGACCCACTGCATCGACCTTGCGCCCACTACCATCGAAGCCAACAAGCGCTTCTTTGACGGCAACGAGGCCCTTGTCCCCAAACAGGCATACACCATGGGCATCAAGACCATCATGCAGGCACGCAAGGTGCTGGTGGTAGCCAACGGTAAAGCCAAGGCACAGGCCGTCAAGGACGCCGTGACCGGCCCTGTGACCCCTGCCTGCCCCGGCAGCATCCTGCAGCTGCATCCGGACTGCATCCTTGTGGCAGACGAGGAAGCACTGAGCCTGCTGTAAACTCCCAAAGCCAACTTCTTCATTTACCATAACTTTGCTCAAGATCCAACCAAAGCACAGAAAGGGCCGGACTCGTTGCACGGGTTCGGCTCTTTCTGTCAGAAATAAGATTTATTTTGCTATCTTACGCAAAGAGCAACTCCAAAAGAGCCATCATGGAGATGGTGGGTTCGCCTGCTGCGGGATTTACGCTGAAAATATGCTGAAAAGAGGTCACCCCGATCGGTGGCCTCTTTTTTGCTGCCGCGAACTGTCTGGCTGCGGCAGCGGATAACAGCAATGTCCATTGCGCTTTGTTTTGCCCGGATGCGCACCCGCAGAAAGCTCTCCCTCGTCAAACTGCCCAAAATACGCCCTTAAAAGTTTACTTGACGCAATTCTCAAATCAATATATAATTGGGTCAGAAACCAATCATAGAAAAGGATGATTTCCAATGGCGCGCAGATACGACAGCAAGGAAGCAAAACGGCGGATCCTGACCGCCTGTGTCCGGCTTTTTCTGGAAAAAGGCTACACGAACACCAAGGTTGCAGAAATTTTAAAGGAAGCAGATGTTTCCGCCGGGTCGTTCCAGAATATTTTCCGCACCAAGGACGGTGTGCTGACCGAGCTGATTGGCATGATGTTCAGCAGGCAGTTCGGCGCGGTAAGGCCGCTGGCGGCAAACGCCCCCTCGCCGGTGTACCTCTACGCGGTGGAAACGGCTTTGCAGTTGGCGCTGAGCGAGTTGAGCGAGAATCTGCGGGATATCTATGTGGAAGCGTACACCTTCCCCGCCACGGCGGAGATCATTCACCGCAGCACCACGGCCGAGCTGCAGGCGGCGTTCAGCGCGTATCTGCCCGGGTGCGCCGAGTGCGATTTCTACGAGATGGAGTTGGGCACGGCTGGCATGATGCGCGGCTATATGGCACGGCGGTGCGACCCCTACTTTACGCTGGAGCGCAAAATACGGCGCTATCTGAGCATGAGCCTGAGTGCGCTGCAGGTCCCCGCGCAGGAGCGCGAGCAGGTCATCGCTTTTGTGGCGGAGATCGATATGCTTGCCGAGGCGCGGAAGGTGGTAGATGCCGTGCTTGCATCGCTGTCCGTGCAGTTTGATCTGAAAGGATAACAAGGTTTGATGATAAGGAGGGAGCAACATGAAAAAATGGCTGATCCGGTGTTTGACGGTGCTGGCAATGGTGTGCCTGATACCGGGGATCGCGTTAAACGCTAAAGCAGTAGCTAATGCCTTCACGTACTGCATCCAATGTAAGGCTGATAAAACCTGTGATATCCTCGGATACGTATGGCAATCAAATGCTGATCCAATCTATCATAAGATCCGTATAAAATGCAGGACCTGCCGCACGGAGAACGAGATCATTTATAAACCGTTTTCGTATCATACCGGCGGCACCGAAACCCCCACCTGCACCACAGGCAAAATCTGTCGCTTATGCTGGTCGGAATATGGCATTCTCGGTCACGCATGGGGCGAGTGGTCATCCGCCGGCAACGGCACACACATCCGCAGCTGCACGCGCAGCAACTGCGACGCGGTTGATACTGCAAGCTGTACCGGTGGCACAGCAACCTGCAGCGCCAAAGCGGTCTGTGTGACGTGTGGTGCAGAATACGGCGAAAAAGACTCAAACAACCATGCTCTGGAGCAGCACGCAGCAAAAGCCCCCACCTGTACGGAAAAGGGCTGGGATGCTTACGAAACCTGCTCCCGTTGTGACTATACCACCACCTATCAGGAGCTGCCCGCGCTGAACCATGATTTAGTGCACAATGATGCGCAAGCCCCCACCTGCACGGAAATCGGCTGGGATGCTTACGACACCTGTTCCCGCTGCGACTATACCACCCGCACGGAACTGCCCGCGCTGAATCATGCTCCGGTGCATCACGATGCGCAAGCCCCCACCTGCACGGAAATCGGCTGGGATGCTTACGATACCTGCTCCCGCTGCGACTATACCACCTATGTGGAGCTGCCCGCACAGCATGATTTGGTGCATCACGATGCGCAAGCCCCCACCTGCACGGAAATCGGCTGGGATGCCTACGATACCTGCAACAACTGCGACTATACCACCTATGTGGAGCTGCCCGCACTGAAACATGATTTGGTGTACTACAAAGCAAAAGACCCCACTTGTACGGAACCCGGCTGTGATGCTTACGAAACCTGCTCTCGTTGTGACTATACCACCTATGTGGAGCGGCCTGCGCTGAAACATTATCTGAGGCAGCACGTGATAAAAGCCCCCACCTGTACGGAAATGGGCTGGGCTTACGAAACCTGCTACCGCTGCGACTATTTCGCCACTCCGTTGCTGCCCGCACTGAACCATGATCTGGTGAATCACGATGCAAAAGCCCCCACCTGTACGGAACCCGGCTGGAACGCTTACGAAACCTGCTCCCGCTGCAACTATACCACCTATGCAGAGCAGCCCGCGCTGAACCATGATTATCAGGCTGTTACCGTAGAGCCCACCTGTGAAGCAGACGGCTATACCATCTTTACTTGCAGCCGTTGCAAAGACAGCTACACCGCAGACCCGACCGATCAGCTGGGACACAAGTTTGGTGCATGGTCCCCGAACGGAACCGGCTCTCAGAGCGCCGATTGTCTGCGGCAGGGCTGTGCGCACACTGGCAGCACGGATTGCCGGAAGTTTACTTTCCGCACTGCGGAAGGCGAAACGCTGACCTTCTGCCCCGTGTGCGGGCAGGCAGAAAACGCTGCGCAGCTGGAAAAGATCGAAGCCGCAACGGCGTGGGCTAACAGCGGCAGTCTTTCTGCGGAGGATGTGACCGCACGGACGAATGGGGAATACCTGAGTGTGGCCTTTGAAACCGCAGGCAGCCTGACGCAGCCCACCGGTCGGGTAAGGCTTGCGCTGCCCGCCGGATTGCTGGAAGGCAAAAAGCTTGTGCGCATTGCCCCGGACGGCACACAGACGGAGATGCCTTTTGAAACAGAGCGCGGAACGATCATCCTTACGCTGGATTTTGCAAACAGCGCGCTGCCCGTAATGCTCTTCCGGCTGGTACCCCAGACCGCCGCCCTCTGAATGCTTTTACAGCGGCACGAACAATAAAACGCAAAATGCCCGCTCACCGTGGTTTTCCACAGGTGGGCGGGCATTCTTTTGTGCCTTTTGGGGCATAAAAATACCCCCGGAGGATGCAGCGTTTTTTACGCTGTCTACTCGGTGGTCATTTCCATCGTGCTGTCGCTGTTCTGGCCTGTGGTGCAGACCGGCATCAATAACTTCGGCATCTGGATCGCCAACTCTTCCGAGACTTCTCCCATTCTGGCTCCGTTCATCTATGGTACGCTGGAGCGTCTGCTGCTGCCCTTTGGTCTGCATCACATGCTGACCATCCCCATGCAGGACTGGCTGGGGCTGGATAACGCCGCCCGCATCAATAAGCCCTCCACCGTAGGCCAGAACTGGCGCTGGCGGCTGAAAAAGACCCAGCTGACCAAGAAACTCCAAAAAGAGATCTGCCAGCTGACCACCCGCTACGGCCGGAAGAACTGGGAGTGCCCCCTTGGCAAACCCGGCGGGATTGCGCTATAATAGAGCCGTAACAGTTCCACAAAGGTGTGGTAAGGGAGGTGTGGTCATGATCCGGGTGGCGATCGTAGAGGACGACGCGGAGGTACAGGGGGTATTGCAGGAGTATGTCCGGCGGTATACCCGGCAGTACGGGACAGAGTTTGAAGTGACGGTCTTTGCGGACGGCGTGGATATTCTGGAGGATTACCGCGCGGTCTACGATATTATTTTTCTGGATGTGGAGATGAAGCATCTGGATGGCATGACCACGGCAGAGCGCATCCGGCAGATGGATGCAGACGTCATCCTGATCTTCATTACCAATATGGCGCAGTATGCCATCCGGGGCTACTCGGTGGGAGCGCTGGACTATGTGCTGAAGCCGGTGCCCTACTTTGCCTTTTCGCAGCAGCTGCTCAAGGCGGTTGCCCGGCTGGAAAAGCGGGCAAAGCACTACCTGACCGTGCCGGTGGAGGGCGGGCTGCGCCGGCTGGACACCGCAAGCATCTATTATCTGGAAAGCGAGGGGCACCGGGTGCACTTTTACACCGACGAGGGCGATTTTTCCGCCCCCGGCGCCCTCAAGGCCTTTGAGGAAAAGCTGGCAGACTGCCCCTTTGCCCGCTGCAACAGCGGCTACCTTGTCAATCTGGCACAGGTGCGGGAGCTGCGGCAGAGCACCGTGCAGGTGGGCCCCTGCGAGCTGCAGGTCAGCCGTCCCAAGCGTAAGGCTTTTCTTGCCGCACTGACCGACTACATCGGAGGTGAAGGCTCATGACCGCGCTGCCGGATATCCCCCGGCTGTACACCGCCCTTGCCGAGTGTCTGGCGGTGCTGCTGTTCACCCCGGCGCTTGCGCCCCGCTTTTCCAGGGCGGTCACCGGGGGCATCACCCTGCTGTGGGCGGCGGTGCTGTCGGCCTTTCTGGGGCTGACGGGCAACGTGCCCGGCGGGCTCTGGATCCCCTGCATGGTAACGGCCATCGGGCTTTCCTACTTATATTTATGGGGTGTGTGGAGCATCACCCTGCTGGAAGCCGGGTATCACTGCGCCCGGGCGTTTATTCAGGCAGAGCTTGCCGCCAGCGTGGAGTGGCAGCTGCACTGCGCCCTCTGGCCCGCCCGCGGCCCATGGGAGCCGCTGTCTTTGCTGCTGCTGGCGCTGGTGTATGGGACGCTGTTCGGCATTATGTGCTATCTGCAGCACCGCCGTCCCCAGCCCGCCGGGCACTTACAGATCGGCGGCAGCGCCGCCCTGACGGCGGTCATGTTGGCGCTGACTGCCTTTGCGGTGAGCAATCTGGGCTTTCTGCCTGGCAGCGAGATCAACATGAGCATTTTTTCCATCCGCACACTGGTGGATTTTTCCGGCGTGCTGATCTTATCTGTGCAGCACGAGCAGCTGCAGGAGAACGCTTTGCACAGCGAGCTTGCCGCCATGGACGAGGTGCTGCACCGCCAGTACGAGCAGTACAAGCGCAGCAAGGAGGGCATCAACCTCATCAACCGGCGGTACCATGAACTGAAAGTCCAGCTTGCCCGCATCCGGGAGGAGCAGGATCAGACCAAGCAGAACGCCGCCATTGCTGCCATGGAGCAGAACATCCGCCAGTACGAGGCCGAGAACAAGACCGGCAACCCGGTGCTGGATACCCTGCTCACCGCCAAGACCATGGAATGCCAGCAGGAGAACATTACCATCACCAGTGTAGCGGACGGCAGGATGCTGGGCTTTCTCACGATCCGGGAGCTGTGCACCATTGTGGGCGTGGCGCTGGACAACGCCATTGCCGCCGTGCGCGCCGAACCGGACCCCGAAAAGCGGCTCATCAAGGTGGCGGTGTACAGTCAGGGCGGTTTTGCCATGCTGCGGTTCGAGCATTATACAGAAGCCGCCCCCGCACTGGATGCGGACGGTCTGCCGCAGCAGGGGTCGGACCTGAAAAGCGTCCGCACCACCGTCGGGCAGCACGGCGGCAGCATGACGCTGCACTGGGAAAACAACTGGTGTACCCTGCGGATCTTATTTCCGCTGCCCAAAAACAAATAATTTTTTACGGCAGGTATCCCCTGCCGTTTTTTGTTGTCTGGCAGGGTGCACAAATACAATGTTGCAATATTTGTGTATTAGCACAATAAAAATTGAAAATTTATTGTAACTTTTGCAAACTGTGTATCCAAAACGACAGATTGTGCAAAAGATGATAACGATGCGCAAATATCCGTTATAATGGGTCACAGTTGGGTACGGCCCAAAAAATATAAAAGAATATGGAGGAGACAACACAATGAAGCGCGATCCGAACAACAAAAAGCCCACAAAGTTGCTGACAGCTGTTACAGCACTCTTACTGGCAGTTGGAATAGTGGCAGATGTAGCAATGTTTGGTGTGTTTCCTAGTTCTCTGGACAAGGCATTCCCTGGCCAGAATGGAGACCCGGAATTGCAAAAAACATCTTATGCAAATGGTTTGTCAGTGGCTCAGAAAATCGAGGAGGAAGGCGCAGTCCTTCTGAAAAATGACGGCGCTCTGCCGTTGGCAGGAACAAACCGAAAAATCAATCTTCTGGGCTATGCTTCCGCAAATCCGGTTTATGGCGGTACGGGTTCCGGTGGCAGCAGCTACACTGCAAACCGGACAGATTTTGTAAAAGCCTTTACGGATGCAGGTTTTGAAGTGAATCAAAATCTGGTCAATCTCTACAGCCCCAAAAACAACGAAGGCGGAAATACATTCTCTGTTGATTTTTCCATCCCGGAACTGCCTGCAACCGAGGAATTGGCTAAGAACATGGGTGTGGAGTACCAGTATACTGGAGACTGCTCATTTGAAGCAATGAAGGATTTTTCGGATACTGCTGTGGTCGTGTTCTCCCGCAAGGGCGGTGAAGGCAATGACCTGCCCACTTCGATGGCTGAAAATACCTCGTATGCACCGGATCAGAGCAAGCATTATCTGGAACTGAACAGCGCGGAACAGTCTTTGCTGGAACAGGCAGAAGCGACATTTGATAATGTTATTGTTCTGATCAATTCGGGCAATGCTATGGAACTGGGCTTCCTGAATGATGAAGGCGTTGATGCAGCCCTCTGGATCGGTGATCCCGGTGATGTGGGCACGATTGGAATTGTCAACATTCTGACGGGCGCAGTCAACCCCTCTGGCCGTCTGCCGGATATCTACCCTTATGCAGTAGAAACGACCCCTTCTTACTACAACTTTGATACCTTTGAGTATACCAACTCTAAGGACTGCTTCAAAAACTTCGAAAGTCATCCTGCCTACCTTGTAGAGTATCAGGAAGGCATTTATGTGGGATATCGTTATTACGAAACCCGTGAAAGCTACGATTACACTACCCGTGAAGGAGAGAATCTGACGGGACTTTCCTACAATGATGTAGTGCAGTTCCCCTTTGGCTATGGCTTGAGCTACACAAGCTTTGACTGGGAACTGGAAAACACGATTTCGACTACCGTTACCGCACAGGATACGCTGGAGTGGAATGTCAAAGTTACCAATACTGGCAATGTGGCTGGCAAAGATGTTGTGGAACTGTATTACAGTGCGCCCTATTACAGTGCAGCTGAAGGCGGCAGCGGCTTGCAGAAGGCTGGCGAAGTACTGGGCGGCTTTGCAAAGACGAAGGAATTGCAGCCGGGCGAAACGGAAACGGTTACGATTTCTATGCCGGTAGAGCAGATGGCTTCTTATGATGCACAGAAGTACTACACTTCTACCGGTTCCTACGTGCTGGAAGCTGGCGAGTATCAGATTTCTCTGCGTACGGATTCTCATACGGTGAAAGATAATCTGACCATGACCTGCAAGGTTGCTGAGAATGAAGTGTTCCAGGACAGTGCGTTTGGCAGTGGTGTGGAAAACTGCAAGTATGTCGGCAAGCGCTCTTCGGACGAAGTGGTAGCAACAAATCAGTTTGATGATGCAGCTGGTGATGTGGCTTACCTCAACCGTGACACTTGGCAGATCGTTCCCGGTACCAGCAAGGAAGCAACTGCTGAACAGCTGGAAGCCTTCAACAATGCGCTGGTAGTGGATGATAGCTATGTGGATGCAGATGACACTGCGCCGACCTTTGGTGCAAAGAATGGCCTTACTCTGAAAGACATGGAAGGCCTTGCCTATGATGATGCACAGTGGGATAAGCTGCTGGATCAGCTGACCCTTGATGATATGTACAAACTGCTGGGCGCAGATGGCTGGGGAAGTGCAGCAGTTGATAATATCGGTAAGGGACAGACTTATGAAATGGACGGACCTGCCGCTCTGAGTTATGTGTTCGATGCCTTTATGGGTACCTGCACATATAAGACGGTTACTTATCCGGCAGAAGTTCTGCTGGCGGCTACTTGGAATGTAGACCTGGCTTCTGAATTTGGCGATGCAATCTCGCAGGAAGGAAAGGCGTGGAATATTTCCGGCTGGTATGCACCTGGTGCTAATACCCACCGCAATGCATTTGCTGGCCGTAACTTTGAGTACTATTCTGAGGATGGCTTCCTTTCTGGTTCCATGTCCGCTGCTACGGTTGGTGCGGCAGAGAAAAATGGTATGTACTGCTACATTAAGCATTTTGCACTGAATGAGCGTGAGACCTGGCGTCATTATGGTCTGTGCACCTGGGCCGATGAGCAGGCGATGCGTGAAATTTACTTCGTGCCGTTTGAAAAGGCTGTGAAGGAAGGCGGCAGCACGGCTGTGATGTCTTCCTACAATAATATTGGTACTACTTGGGCCGGTGCAAGTACTGCACTGCTGACCAATGTTCTGCGTAATGAATGGGGCTTTATTGGCACTGTGATTACGGATAACAACGAGGAGCATGGCTTTATGGATATTGAAAAAGCTGTCTTGGCAGGTGGTACCAATCTGCTGTTTGGCTGGGGCACTAAGACCTTCGATAACCTGAGCCAGACTGCTACCGGTCAGCTGAAGATGCGCGAAGCTGCACATCAGTATCTGTATACGCTGGCGAATAGCTACGGTGTAGATGTAGATGCGCCTGTGCCTATGTGGCGCACGCCTGCACTGGTAGGCAGTGTGATTGTCTATGTGTTGGTTCTGGCAGGTGTTGTGGTGATTCTTCGCCGCCGCAAGTATAATAAAACGCTGGCTAATACCAATGCAGGTGCGGATGTGAGTAAGGAATAAGTACTGACCCGTAATCAAAACTGTCTTTCTTCTAATCCCGGAACACGGCTGCACGGCAGTTACGGCCCGCAGCCGTGTTCCCTTTTGGAAACAGAATCACGCTTCTTCTCCTTATGCGTGGTCCTGTTTCCAAAGGCAATACCGTTTCTACTGAAAGGAGATTTCCCCGTGAAATATCAGGATATTATTGCAACACTGAGCCTGGAACAGAAATGCGCCCTGCTGAGCGGCGGTACGGTGTTCACCACCCGGGCGCTGCCGGGCAAGGGCATCCCGGCCATTACCCTGTCGGACGGCCCCAACGGCGTGCGCAAGCAGGCGGGCGCGGCTGACCATCTGGGCCTGAACCCCAGTGTGCCCGCCACCTGCTTCCCCACCTCGGCCACCGTTGCCAACAGCTGGGACCCGGAGCTTGGCGAGGCTGTGGGCGCAGCCATGGGCGAAGAGGCAGCGGCACAGGGCGTGTCGGTGCTGCTGGGCCCCGGCCTGAACATCAAGCGCAGCCCGCTGTGCGGCCGCAACTTCGAGTATTTCTCGGAGGACCCCTACCTTGCCGGTAAAATGGCGGCGGCCTACGTCCGCGGCATCCAGAAAAACGGCATTGCCGCCTGCCCCAAGCACTTTGCCGTGAACAGTCAGGAGCTGCGCCGCATGGCCTCGGATTCCATCGTGGACGAGCGCACCCTGCGGGAGATCTACCTGACCAGCTTCGAGATGGTGGTCAAGGAGGCGCAGCCAAAGACCATCATGTCCGCCTATAACCTTGTCAACGGCACCTACGCCAACGAGAACGCCCACCTGCTTATGGATATCCTGCGCAGGGACTGGGGCTTTGACGGCGCAGTGGTCACCGACTGGGGCGGCAGCAACGACCACGCCCTCGGCGTAAAGAATGGATCTACGCTGGAAATGCCCGCCCCCGGCGGGGACGCCATCCGGGAGCTGATGAAGGCAGTGCAGACCGGCAAGATCACCGAAGCAGACGTGGACGCCCGGCTGGAGGAACTGCTGGAGCTGGTGTTCACCACCAAAGCGGCGGTGGACGCCGCACCCGGCAAGTTCGATGCCGACGCCCACCACGCACTGGCACGCCGGGCTGCTGCCCAGAGCATCGTGCTGCTGAAGAACGAAAACAGCCTGCTGCCCCTTGCAAAGGGGGAAAAGGTGGCGGTCATCGGCGACTTTGCCCAGACGCCCCGCTATCAGGGTGCAGGCTCCAGCGCCGTCAACTCCATCAAGGTGGATTCCTTCTTGGATTGCCTTGCCGAGAGCGGCCTGAACAGCGTCGGCTACGCCAAGGGCTTTGACCGGCAGGGCAAGCCCGATGAGGCACTGAAAGCCGAGGCGGTGCTGCTGGCAAAGAACGCCGACGTGGTGCTGCTGTGCATGGGTCTGGACGAGATCAAGGAGAGCGAGGGCATCGACCGCGCCGACATGAAGCTGGCCGAAAACCAGCTGGAACTGCTGGCAGCTGTGGCGGCGGCAAACCCCAACGTGGTGCTGCTGCTGAGTGCAGGCTCCTCGCTGGAAAGCGATTGGGTCAAGGACTGCAAGGCACTGGTCTACGGCTGCTTGGGCGGTCAGGCCGGTGCGGGCGCACTGGTCGAGGTGCTCACCGGCGCGCAGAACCCCTGCGGTAAGCTGGCTGAGACTTGGGCGCGCAGCTACGCCGACACCCCCGCAAAAGCGCATTTCGGCGGCGACGGCCCCACTGTGGAGTACCGCGAGGGTCTGTATGTGGGCTACCGCTACTACGACACCGCCGGTGTGCCCACCGCCTTCCCCTTCGGCTACGGCCTGAGCTACACCAGCTTTGCGTACAGTGACCTGAAAGCAGACGAAACCGGCGTGACCCTGACTGTCACCAACACCGGCAGCTGTGCAGGTGCCGAGGTGGTGCAGCTCTATGTGGCAAAGCCGGATGCAAAAGTTTTCCGCCCTGCCAAGGAGCTGAAGGGCTTTGCCAAGGTGCAGCTGGAAGCCGGAGAGAGCAAGACCGTCACCATCCCGCTGGACGATAAGGCGTTCCGCTACTGGAATGTCAAGACCGACCGCTGGGAGGTGGAGGGCGGCAGCTATCAGCTGCTGGTGGGCGCTTCCAGCGCCGATATCCGCTTGACTGCCGCTGTCACGGTGGCGGGCACCGGCGCACCCGACCCCTATGCGGGCAAAAATCTGGAGCATTACCGCACTGCGCAGGTGCAGAACGTGCCGGACGCGGAGTTTGAAGCGCTGCTGGGCCGTCCCATCCCGGAGAATAAGGTGCACATCGACCGCAACATGACGCTGGGCGAGATGGGACACGGACGCAGCCCCATCGGCTGGCTGGCGGCTGCCGTGCTGGGCACCCTGCTGCGCCGCAGCATCAAAAAGGGCAAGCCCGACCTGAACATCCTGTTCCAGTACAATATGCCTCTGCGTGCGCTGGCCAAAATGACCAACGGCGCTATCAGCATGGGCATGGTGGACGGCATCGTGATGGAGCTGCAGGGCTTCTGGATCATCGGCCTTGTGCGGGTGATTTTTGAGGCCGTGAAGAACCTCGTGCTGAACAGCCGCATGGAAGAGCGCTTGAAAAACAGCTGAAAGGAAGCAGGCTATGAATTTCTGGAATAACTTCGCGGCAAAGCACCCCGCCGCTGCCAAGTGGGTGCGCGAGGGCGGCCTGTTCGTCATCGTGTCCAACCTCATCACGGTGTTCAAGTATCTGCTGCTGCAATTCCTGCCCAAGGCCTTTGCCAGCCTGCCGGTGGTGGATTTCGGCTGGCCGGGCATCGACATCACCCTGTTCGGCGAGACCTTCAAGTGGAACATCCTCGGCTACGATGCCGCCCACGGCGGTCTGCCCTACTTCTGCGCCTACATGATCGCCATGGTCATCGGCGAGTGCATCAACTTCCCCATCCAGCGCAATTTTGTGTTCCGCAGCAAGGGCAATCTGGCAAAACAGATCGGCTGGTATGTACTGGCCTTCTGCGTCATTACCTGCATCGTCAACTCCATCAACTGCATCTGGGTGGCGGTGGCCGGTCTGCTGGTACCGGACTTCATTTACAACATCGGCACCACCGTGCTCAACGGCGGCATCTCCATGGTCATCTTCTTCTTTGTGAATAAGATCATCTTCCCGGAGGGCGAAAAAGCCGCCAAATAATAAGACATCTCCTTCATTTTCTTCTTTTCATCATAAACCAGAAGGGCTGCTCCGTTCTCCGGGGCAGCCCTTTTGGTTTGAAGGAGAGCACCCCCTCAGTCATCGCGCAGCGATGACTGAGGGGGTGCCTGCCGCAGCCATCTTATTTTTGTTTTTCTGCACAAAATGTTCTGCGGGCAGGGTTTTCCTCTTGACAAGCGGGCAAATGTTTCGTACTATATTTAGTAGTATGGAATCAAAGACGCTGTACGCAGGTTTCAGTGTGACCCTGTACCCGTTTCAGGCAAAGCGTGCCTGTTTGATATAAAATGGAACCGTAAAGAGAAAAGCCGTATGCTTTTGCCCGTGCCGCCGGTTTTGGGTGGTGCGTATGGTTTTGGTGTCACTTTTTGCATTGAAAGCTCTTTCTATATCATTGCCCGTGTCCTGCTGCGCAGCGTCTCCTGCTTTTAATTTTGCATTGAATTGAAACAAAGGAGAGTGAACGCAATGACCGCGATCGGAGTGATCGTGGCCTTGATCGTTGCTGTTGTCGGTGTGGCTGCGGGCTATTTTATTGGTTACAACAACCGTAAAAAGACTGCCGAAGCCCAGATCGGCAGCGCCGAGGCCGAGGCTACCCGGCTGGTGAACGAGGCGATCAAGACCGCTGACCAGAAGCGCAAGGAAGCGGTTCTGGAAGCAAAGGACGAGGCTTTCCGTCTGAAAGCCGAGGTCGATGCCCAGAAGGCAGAGGCCGACAAGGAGATCAAGCAGCGCCGTGCGGAGATCAGCCGTCAGGAGAACCGCATCGACCAGAAGGAGACAGCGCTGGACCGCAAGACCGAGGCGCTGGAAAAGAAGGAAGAAGAGCTGAAAAAGCGCGCTGCCGAGGCCGAGGAGCGTCTGGCAGAGATCGACGCTCTGCGCGCCAAGGAGATGGAGCGTCTGGAAACGTTGGCCGGTTTGAGCCAGGAGGACGCCCGCGAAGTGCTGCTGCACAAGGTGGACGAGGAGCTGACCCACGAAAAGGCCGTGCGCGTTGCCGCCTACGAGACCGACCTGAAGGAAAACTGCGATAACATCGCCCGCAACCTCATCGGACAGGCCGTCAGCCGCTGTGCTGCCGACCATTGCAGCGAGACCACCGTCAGTGTGGTGCCGCTGCCCAGCGATGAGATGAAGGGCCGCATCATCGGCCGCGAGGGCCGCAACATCCGCGCACTGGAGACCGCTACCGGCGTGGATCTGATCATCGACGATACCCCGGAGGCCATCACCCTGTCCTCCTTCGACCAGACCCGCCGCGAGGTGGCCCGCATGACGCTGGAGCGCCTGATCGGCGATGGCCGTATCCACCCCGCCCGTATCGAGGAGACGGTGGAAAAGTGCCGCCACGACCTGGAACTGCAGATGAAGCGCGAGGGCGAGCGTGCAGTGATGGAGCTGGGCATCCACGGCCTGCACCCCGACCTGATCAAGCTGATCGGCCGGCTGAAGTACCGCACCAGCTTTGGCCAGAACGCCCTGACCCACAGCATGGAAGTGGCTTGGGTGGCCGGTCTGCTGGCAGGCGAGATGGGCGTGAACGTTACCATGGCACGCCGCGCCGGTCTGCTGCATGATATCGGCAAGGCACTGGATCATGAGATCGAGGGCAGCCACGTCCAGATCGGCGTGGACATCTGCCGCAAGTACAAGGAGAACACCCAGATCATCCACGCCATTGAGGCACACCACGGCGATGTGGAGCCCAAGACCCCGCTGGCCTTCATCATTCAGGCTGCCGACGCCATCAGCGCCGCCCGCCCGGGTGCCCGCCGCGAGAACGTGGAAAGCTACGTCAAGCGTCTGGAAAATCTGGAGGAGATCTCCTCCAGCTTCGAGGGCGTGGAGCAGGCCTTTGCCGTACAGGCAGGCCGCGAGGTGCGCATTCTGGTCAAGCCCGACGTCATCAGCGACGATCAGGTCATCCTGCTGGCACGCGCCATCGCCAAAAAGATCGAGGATACGCTGGATTACCCCGGCCAGATCAAGGTCAACGTCATCCGCGAGAGCCGCGCTGTGGAGTACGCAAAATAAACCCTTTTCTGCAGGCTGCCGTGTTTTTTGCACGGCAGCCTGTTTTTTTGCGCCAAAATGATTGCATTTCCTGTTAAAAAAAGGTATCATGGATGCAGAAGAAAGCAAAAAGCAACGACCCCGGAACAGAAAGGAGCATCGTTCTATGAAAAACTGGAAGAAATTACTGGCCTGCCTGCTGGTCGGCCTGATGGCACTGACCGTGTTCACCGCCTGCGATGCCAGCGTAGGCGCACCGATGGGGCCTAAGCCCTCGGACGCCGCAAGCGCAAAGGCGCTGTGCGATAGATTCAAAAAGACCTACAGCGTGGAGTTGAGCGAAAAGGCTTACAGCATTGCAAACTGGGTCGCCGGTACTTCGGTGTCCTGCGACACTAGCAAAGATAAGACCGAGTTCTACCGCGTCGTTAAAGCAAATAATGAAGCAAGAGCCTCTTTGAAAGAGGAAAAATATGCCACCGCGTTTGAAAACCTGAGCATGGGGGCTTTTGGTCCGGATAATTTTGTTCCGGGCTTTGAAATCGAGACCGAGTGGTCGTTGAAGGATGATACCATCCGCTTTACCCTACCGAAGGACAACATCGTGACCGAGACTATGAAGTCCGCCGCTGTCGGTAAGACAAAGTTGGGCGTTGCCTATGTGGTAAAGGACGGCGTAAGCTACGCCGTGGTACTGTTTGGGGAATAAACCCTCTCAGGCTCACATTCGTTCGCCAGCTCCCCCGAAAGGGGAGCTTTTTGCGTGGCGGGAAGCTTTGCACTTTAGCCGGGAAGTTCCTACTTGCCGCAAGCGTGCAGGGACGCTCCGCTGGGCCAGAGGCAGGGAGGGGTGTTCCGACTCCCCCCTCCCTACCTCTGGACTCCACCCACCCCGCAACAGGCCAAGGGCTGCTCGCCCTTGACAATCCTAAAGAAGAAGTCGAAGCACAAAAAAGCTAGCGCTGCGCCAGTCGGCGCTATCGCTTTAACGCTTTTTTCGCTTCTCCATTTATAGCCCCTCAGTCGCTGCGCGACAGCTCCCCCGAGGGGGAGCGAGCACGCCCGGAAGCTTTCTCATTGCACCTAAAACTTTAGTGATGAACTTTACGGCTTGGCTCTCCCTTTGGGAGAGCTGGCGCGGGAGCGCCTGAGAGGGCTTCAAATCGGCGGAGCCGGAAAAAACGGTTAAAAGATCTTCACGCCGAACCGGCGTGAATCTTCAGTTTTTTCCGGTGTAGCCCTCCTCTTTGGGGTTAAAAGGGGCGAGCAGCCCCTTTTTCGTGGCTCCAGCGCGTCGAAATCGCTGGCACTTTTCTGGTTCTCTTTTGGTGTCAAAAGAGAACATCCCTCGGCAAGCAGAAACTTCCCCCGCGGAGCGCATTCAAAATCGTCCCACGCAAAAAGCAGCCGCTGCACTTTCTCGTGCAGCGGCTGCTTTGTTTATGCTAGGTTATCAGCCCTTCAGGAAAGCCGGCAGAGGCTTGCCCTCCTTGAGCCACTGGTGATACTCGGCGGTGGCGGCAAATTCCACGTCACCTGCAGAGTTCAGCGCAGTCTCTACCGAGTCCTGCACCACGCCGATGATGAAGCCTACGCCTACCATCTGCATGGCGATGTCGTTGGAGATGCCGAACAGCGAGCAGGCCATGGGGATCAGCAGCAGGGAGCCGCCAGCCACGCCGGAAGCGCCGCAGGCGCCCAAAGCGCTCATGGCGCTCAGCACGATGGCGGCGGGCAAAGACACCTGAATGCCCAGCGTATTGGCCGCTGCCAGCGTCATGATGGTGATGGTGATGGCGGCACCGTCCATGTTGATGGTAGCGC
>OGNS01000411.1_pt1 | contig 25724 bp, 20 predicted proteins | sample 1573571 | NCBI WGS metagenome assembly OGNS01 (sample SAMEA2581890, study PRJEB24529) | metagenome | biome: Human gut stool | place: China | collected 2011 | reverse complement strand
TCTCATTTTTTCTCTTTTTCCACAACTGACAGCTGTTGATGATGTTCTGCCACAGCACATACGATCCCGGACCGACGGAAGATAACGGATTAAGATAAGTATATGCCATCCAGATGGCAAGCACCGTATTCTTTTGCCCCAGCGCCTGCCCTCCGCTGATACGCTCACCATAATGGCCGCCGATTCTCTTTCCTAAATAGAATTGTATACAGCAGGTTATCAGTCCCGCCAGGGCTATCAGCAGTTCAACAAATATCGGTGCATCACTATTGACCAATGAACGTACCGTCTGCCCTGAGACAATGGCAAGAGCTACCGCCCACAAATAGAAGGCTGCATCATGGAAACCCAACAGAAAATGATGCATCTTCGGCACAAACGCACGCAGAAACCATGCCAGCAAGAAAGGACAAAGCAGCAATGGAAAGACTTTACTCAGAATTTTCAGGAATGCAACAAAAAAAGTAATGTCAGCATGAGGCTCCACCAACGGGAAAACCAAAGGAACAGCCACAGCCGCCAGAAGATTGGACAACAACGTATAGGTCGTCAAGCTGGATGCACTTCCACCCAGTTTACCGGTAATGACAGCCGCAGCGGTTGCAGTGGGACAAATGAGACAAACCATTGCACCTTCAAACACTTCCCGGTAGACCTCCTCCATAGGGCAACACACCAACAATACCGCAACAATCAAGCAAGAAACCGTCTGGAACAGCAGTAGCCATCCATGCCACGATTTGGGTTTCAGTTCATGCACCTCCACCTTGCAGAAAGTGAGCAGAAGTTGGGAAAAAATCAAAAGCGGAGTCAGGAAAGCCACCACCCCATTCACATAAGGTTTGGCAGGCGCCACAAAAGGAATGTCTGCAAAAAAGAAATATCCCAAAGTACCGGCAAGCATTGCCAAAGGCAACGTCCAGTTCTTTATAAAACGAACCAGCATACTTGATTTGCTATTTTAATTATCTGCCGCAAAGTTACGCATATTATCAATACATTGAGTCACTAATTACTCAAACACAGACATTAATTACACTAAAAATGAGAAGAAGAACAATAAAACTGAACATAATCCATTAGTTTTCTATAAAATTCCACTACATTTGCCAAGCGAAAAGGAAGCATTGTCTTTGCTACAATTATATGAAACTATACAGACGATACATATTATATATAAGTATATGCTTAGGGCTGCTTATCTCCCCCTTTTGCAGTGGCAGCGCTGAAGCGAAAGACTTTGTTGTCGTTATAGACCCCGGACACGGTGGACACGACCCGGGTGCAGTGGGAAAAATTTCCAAAGAGAAGAATATCAACCTGAATGTAGCACTCAAACTTGGCAAACAAATCAAGAAGAACTGCCCTGATGTAAAAGTTATCTATACGCGGGACCGGGACATATTCATCCCCCTGGACCGACGCGCTGAAATTGCCAATAACGCCAAAGCTGATTTGTTCATCTCCATACATACCAATGCCCTGGCCAAAAACCGGACGGCCAAAGGAGCCTCCACCTGGACACTGGGTCTGGCAAAATCGGATGCCAATCTGGAAGTAGCCAAGCGCGAAAATGCCGTTATCCTCTACGAAAGCGACTACAAGACGCGGTATGCCGGCTTCAATCCCAACTCAGCGGAGTCCTACATCATCTTCGAATTCATGCAGGACAAATACATGTCACAGAGTGTGCACCTCGCCTCCCTCGTACAAAAGCATTTCCGCCAAACCTGCAAACGTACAGACCGGGGCGTGCATCAGGCAGGTTTTCTGGTATTGAAGGCCAGTGCCATGCCAAGCATACTCGTAGAACTCGGATTCATCTCCACACCGGAAGAGGAACGGTACCTGAACACTGAAGCAGGAACTACCTCACTTGCCAACGGTATCTTCCGCGCTTTCCTCACCTATAAGCGCGAGCAGGAAATCCGATTGAACGGAAGCAGCAATACCATTCTTCCGGAGGATGTACCCGAGCCCGTTCAAGAAGAAGGCAACGCAGCTACAGCGACACCGGAAAAAAATAATGCACCTCAAGCGGAGAGTAACCAAGCTGCCCAACGCCCACAAAGATCAGAAAATGCAGCCGTTTCCCAAACAGAACAGAGCGGCATCGTGTTTAAGATACAGATACTCACTTCTTCACGTCCTCTGGCCAAGAATGACAAAAGACTGAAAGGAGTGAAAGACGTGGATTATTATAAAGAAGGCGGAATCTACAAATATACGTACGGCGCATCACCCGATTACAACAAGGTGCTGCGCAGCAAACGTAGCATTACGGACAAATTCAAGGACGCATTCATCATTGCGTTCAAGAATGGAGAAAAGATAAACGTCAACACAGCCATCAGCGAATTTAAAAAAAAACAGAAATAAATAACAAAAGATACATCATGAAGTATATTACAAAAGAAGTTAGAATAGGAATAGCAGGCATAGCTGCACTTTGCATATTGGTATACGGCATCAACTACCTGAAAGGGATAAATATGTTCAAGCCCTCCAGCTATTTCTACGTGAAATTCCAGAATGTCAATGGGCTGACAAAATCCAGCCCGGTCTTTGCCGACGGCTTCCGCGTGGGTATTGTCCGCGACTTGTACTACGACTATACCCAACCGGGCAAAGTCGTTGCCGAAATAGATGTTGACCCAGAGCTGCGCATTCCCAAAGGAAGTACGGCAGAACTGGCAGCCGAAATGCTTGGCGGCGTAAAGATGAACCTGCTGCTTGCCAATAACCCACGGGAGAAATACCAGATTGGAGACACAATCCCCGGCGTGCTGAACAACGGAATGATGGAAAAAGTTGCCACCATGATGCCGCAAGTAGAGAAGATGCTGCCCAAGCTGGATTCCATCCTCGCATCCTTAAATGTCATACTGACCGACCCCGCCATCCCTGCAACCTTGCATAACGTACAAGATTTAACAGCAAGTATGGCCGTCACAAGCCGCCAGTTGCAAACTCTAATGAAGGATGATATTCCACAACTGACCGGCAAGCTCAATACCATTGGAGACAACTTTGCACTCATTTCCAACAACTTAAAGGAGATAGATTATGCTGCCGCCATGCAAAAGGTAGACGCAACTTTGAATAATGTAAAAATGATTACAGACAAATTGAACCAGAAAGACAATACCATCGGACTTTTGCTAAACGATCCTTCTCTATATAATAATCTGAATGCCACAACTGCCAACGCAGCAAGTTTATTGGAAGACTTAAAATCGCATCCGAAACGATACGTCCATTTCTCCCTATTCGGCAAGAAAGATAAGTAAAAGATTGGCATTATATAGATTTTGTCTAAATAGTAAGTCCATAAAGGAATTAAAAGGAAAGCCCTCATTTGCTCTATACAAGGAGCGAAAAAGGGCTTTTTCCTGCTCTGGACACAGAAGGAAAACAAGAGACGCAAAGCTACATAAATCACTATATGACAAAGTATTAGATAAATGCAATACACCCTATATAAGGAATATACTCATAGTAGTCGATAAGTAGCTGAAAGTAAAGAGCTTATTACTTTTCCTAAAAACGCAAGAAAAAAAGGATTTGTTTTTCTCGAATAAGATTGCCAATTTTGCAATCGTAGAAGTTATGCTTAATTAATAAATGTATTTATAGCCGTTATGAGTGAAATAGATCATGTCGGGCTGTGGAATCGCTGTCTTGAAATCATCAGAGACAATGTTCCGGAGCAGACATACAAAACATGGTTTCTTCCCATCATACCTTTAAAATATGAAGACAAAACGCTGGTCGTACAAGTGCCCAGCCAGTTCTTCTATGAGTTTTTGGAGGACAAATTTGTTGATTTGTTGCGCAAGACTCTCTATAAGGTCATTGGTGAGGGAACTAAATTGATGTATAATGTAATGGTAGACAAGAGTTCGCGGAAAACCGTCGACCTGGAGTCTACACAACGTACCATCATACCGCAAAAACAAGTGATGGACAAAAGGATCCCACAGATTCCCGTCCCCGAACTTGACCCGCACCTTAATCCAGAATACAACTTTGAAACCTTCATCGAAGGCTACAGCAACAAGCTGTCGCGCAGCGTTGCAGAAGCTGTCGCTCTCAATCCGGCTAAAACAATCTTCAATCCGCTGTTCCTATACGGAGCATCAGGTGTAGGCAAAACCCATCTTGCCAATGCTATCGGAACCAAAATCAAGGAACTATACCCGGAGAAAAGGGTATTGTATGTATCTGCACACCTATTCCAAGTGCAATACACCGATTCCGTACGTAACAATACGACTAACGACTTCATCAACTTCTACCAGACCATTGATGTTCTAATCATTGATGATATTCAGGAATTTGCCGGTGTAACCAAAACGCAGAATACATTCTTCCATATCTTCAACCATCTGCATCAAAACGGCAAGCAGCTTATCCTTACCTCCGACCGTGCACCGGTATTGCTACAAGGCATGGAAGAGCGTCTGATCACACGTTTTAAATGGGGAATGGTAGCTGAGCTGGAGAAACCTACCGTAGAGCTCCGCAAGAACATTCTGCGCAACAAAATACACCGTGACGGCCTGCAGTTCCCCCAAGAAGTGATTGACTATATTGCAGAAAACGTGGGCGACAGTGTACGTGACCTGGAGGGCATCGTCATTTCCATTATGGCACATTCCACCATATACAATAAAGAAATAGACCTGGAACTGACGCAACGTATCGTACGCAAGGTGGTGAACAGTGAAAGCAAAGCAGTAACTGTCGATGAAATCATCAACACCGTATGCAAGCATTTCGGATTGGAAACAGCCACCATCCACACAAAATCCAGAAAGCGGGAAGTGGTGCAAGCACGACAAATAGCCATGTATTTAGCCAAAAACTATACAGAGTTCTCTACTGCAAAAATTGGTGCGCTAATTGGACATAAAGACCATGCCACTGTATTGCATGCATGCAAAACCATCAAAGAGCTGAAAGAGGTAGACAAATCATTCCGTGCGGAAATCGACGAGATTCAAGCCGCACTGAAAAAAGGATAAGAATAAAGGATTAGGGATTAAGGATAAAGGATTAAATGCAGCTAAGTATGCATTAGCTTAACCCCTTATCCCTAATCTTCCTTAATCCTTAATTTTCAAAATCCCTGCTTTTTCATTATCTTCCAAAGATTCTCCGACATTGTCTCACTGTCTTTCTTCGTATAACGCACATCTGTAAAAACCTGCGCCAGCGTTTCCTTATTGTTCTCCAAGATGAACTGCTTGTTCTCAGGAAGCGATTCTTTATAGGCATACAACCGGTCAATGTCCTGAGGAGTATAATCATGATAAAACTCTTCGTGTACAATGGCCTCCAGCGGTAAACGGTCCACTTGTTCCGGCTGTTCGGCAGGCCATCCCACTGTGACTGTCGTGATGGGAAACACCAATTCCGGTAACTTCAACGCTTCGACAATCATCTGAGGGTTGTAAGTGGTAGTTCCCAGATAGCAAATGCCCAACCCCTTCTTCTCGGCAGCCACGCAAAAAGTCTGTGCCACCAGCAAGGTATCGACAGCCCCCGTCACAAACCACTCAAAGTTGTTGTATCCCGGCTCAGCCTTACGTTGCTCACACCACTTGCTGAAACGGCGCAAATCTATGCAGAAAGTAAGCACTACCGGCGCCGTCTGAACCATCGGCTGATTGAAATGTGCAGGCGCCAGTTTGGCTTTACGCTCTGCATCACGCGTCACAATCACACTATAAACCTGCATGTTTCCGACTGTAGAAGCCCGGAAAGAGGTTTCAAGCAAATCATTTAACAAATCAGCAGAAATATCCTTCTGCTGGTATTTTCGGATTGTTCTCCTTTGTTTCAAGCTTTCCATTCTTTCTTTTTTTTGCAAAGATAATGTAATCCACGAACAATTCATTCAAGAGTTCACACTTTTTTCATCATCATATATCCGGAATAAAATACATCTTTTCAACAAGAAATGAACAATTATTATCTTTACGAGCAGATAAAAGTAACCTTATGTTCGACTAAACCGAGAACCTTTCAGCCCAACAAGTTGTTAATAAATTCCATTTTGGAAAACTTATTCGTTTACTCAAAGCATTAAAACATTATAAACCAACAAATTAACACCAATCAACAGAAAACTATCCACCGGTTAATAAAAACATTCATTTTAATTTTGCCAAATTGAAAAACATTCATAGCTTTGCAAATGCATTTGTTAACAATAAGTACAACTTCTACAATTTTACTTATTTGTAACTAATCCTAAGAGATACAACACTGTGGAAAAGAAAAATTATTCTTATGACGAAGCCTACGGAGAATCTTTAAAATACTTCCAAGGCGACGAGTTGGCTGCCAGAGTTTGGGTAAACAAATATGCAGTCAAAGATTCTTTCGGAAATATTTACGAAAAGTCTCCGGAAGACATGCATTGGCGAATAGCCAATGAGATAGCCCGCATTGAGGCCAAATATCCCAATCCATTAAGTTCAGAGGAACTTTTCGGCTTGCTCGACCACTTCAAGTACATTGTTCCGCAAGGAAGCCCGATGACCGGAATTGGAAACAACTATCAGGTAGCTTCTCTGTCCAACTGCTTTGTTATCGGTGTGGACGGTGAAGCGGATTCTTATGGTGCTATCTTCAAGATAGACGAAGAACAAGTACAGCTGATGAAACGCCGTGGCGGCGTGGGACACGACTTATCCCATATCCGTCCGAAAGGTTCACCGGTAAAGAACTCGGCACTGACCTCCACCGGCTTGGTTCCCTTCATGGAACGCTATTCAAACTCTACGCGCGAAGTAGCTCAAGATGGACGCCGCGGCGCACTGATGCTCAGTGTATCCATCAAACACCCCGACTCGGAAGCCTTCATCGATGCCAAGATGACCGAAGGCAAAGTGACCGGAGCCAACGTCTCCGTAAAACTGACCGACGACTTCATGCAGGCCGCCATCGAAGGCAAACCATATACACAGCAATATCCGATTGACGCCACAGAGCCGGCATTCCAAAAAGACATTGACGCATCCGCATTATGGAAAAAGATTGTGCACAATGCATGGAAATCGGCAGAACCCGGTGTATTGTTCTGGGATACCATATTAAAGGAATCCGTGCCCGACTGCTATGCAGACCTGGGCTACCGTACCGTATCCACCAATCCATGCGGTGAAATTCCACTGTGCCCATACGACTCCTGCCGTCTGCTCGCCATCAACCTTTACTCATACGTAGTCAATCCGTTCAAGCCGGACGCCTATTTTGACTTTGAGCTATTCAAGAAGCATGTAGCTTTGGCCCAACGCATCATGGACGACATCATCGACCTTGAACTGGAGAAGATAGAGCGCATCATGAGCAAGATAGATGCCGACCCCGAAAGCGAAGACGTGAAACATACAGAACGCGTTTTGTGGCAGAAAATTTACAAGAAAAGCGCCCAAGGCCGCCGTACCGGTGTAGGTATCACGGCAGAAGGCGACATGCTTGCCGCCCTGGGATTGCGTTATGGTACTGAAGAGGCAACCGAGTTCTCGGAGAAAGTACACAAGACGGTGGCACTCAACGCCTATCGCTCCTCCGTAGAAATGGCCAAAGAGCGCGGCGCATTCGAGGTATACGATACAGAACGCGAAAAGAACAATCCGTTCATCAACCGTCTGCGCGAAGCCGACCCGGAAATGTACGAGGAGATGAAGAAGTACGGACGCCGCAACATTGCTTGTCTGACCATCGCCCCGACCGGCACCACCAGCCTGATGACTCAAACCACCTCCGGTATCGAGCCCGTATTCCTGCCCGTGTACAAGCGCCGCCGCAAAGTGAATCCCAACGATACGAACGTCCATGTGGACTTCATCGACGAAACCGGGGATGCCTTTGAAGAATATATCGTGTTCCACCCCAAGTTCGTGACTTGGATGGAAGCACAAGGATACAACCCCGCCAAACGCTACACGCAGGAAGAAGTGGATGCCCTGGTAGAGAAATCACCTTATTATAAAGCAACCTCCAACGACGTGGACTGGCTGATGAAAGTCAAGATGCAGGGACGTATCCAAAAATGGGTGGATCACTCTATCAGCGTAACCATCAACCTGCCGAATAACGTAGACGAAGACCTCGTGAACCGTCTGTATGTAGAAGCATGGAAATCCGGCTGCAAGGGCTGTACGGTTTACCGCGACGGTTCGCGTTCCGGTGTACTCATCTCTACCAAGAGCGACAAAAAGTCTGAGCTTCCCCCGTGCAAACCGCCTACGGTCGTTGAAACACGTCCCAGAATATTGGATGCAGACGTTGTCCGCTTCCAGAACAACAAGGAGAAATGGGTGGCATTCGTCGGCTTGCTGGACAATCATCCCTACGAGATATTCACCGGTGTGCTGGACGATGACGAAGGCATCATCCTGCCGAAGAATGTGGTGTCGGGCCACATCATCAAGAATGTGGATGAGCACGGAAACAAGCGTTACGACTTCCAGTTCGAGAACAAGCGCGGATACAAAGTTACCATCGAGGGTCTGTCCGAGAAGTTCAACAAAGAGTATTGGAACTATGCCAAGCTGATTTCCGGTGTATTGCGCTACCGCATGCCTATCGAGCAGGTCATCAAGCTGGTAGGTTCACTGCAACTGGACAGCGAAAACATCAACACCTGGAAGAACGGTGTGGAACGCGCCCTGAAGAAATACATCCAGGACGGCACGGAAGCCAAAGGCAAGAAATGCCCCAACTGCGGTAACGAAACACTGGTTTACCAAGAAGGTTGCCTCATCTGCAAGACGTGCGGAGCTTCCCGCTGTGGATAATCCCACGGCAAGCACAAACGTTTGCATAGGAATTTAAATGACTTAGATAACGGTAGCTGCATGATTATGAGGAATAATTTCTATACTTGCATAATCATTGCAGCTATTGCTATTTCTAAATCTAATATAATATGACACTAATATTCAATATCGAGTATCGCACCAGCTGGGGTGAAGAAGTCAGAGTCCTGGGTTCCATCCCGGAACTTGGCAACAACCAGCCCGACAAAGCCACCCCCCTGCACACTGTAGACGGCATTCACTGGACCGCGGAAGTGGATATCCAGATTCCCGGTAATGGAAGCGTCGAATACAGTTACCACATCTATCGAGATGGCAGAACCATACGGACAGAGTGGAACAGCCTGCCACGCATCCTGCACGTTGCAGACAATCCGAAGAAAGTTTACCGCATAGAAGATTGTTGGAAGAATCTGCCCGAGCAGCAGTATTTTTATACATCCGCTTTCACAGAATCCCTGCTGGCGCATCGCGAACGCAGTGCCGCCCCGAAAAGCTACAAAAAGGGGTTGCTGATAAAGGCGTACGCCCCCTGCATAGACAGTGACCATTGCCTGGCACTCTGCGGAAACCAGAAGGCGCTGGGTGACTGGAACCCGGACAAAGCTGCCCTTATGAGCGACATCGACTTCCCCGAATGGCAGGTAGAAGTGGATGCCGGTAAAATCAGCTTCCCGCTGGAGTATAAATTCGTCCTTTACAACAAGAAAGAGCGCCGTGCCGTGGCCTGGGAGAACAATCCCAACCGCTATATGGCCGACCCGCAGATAGCCGCCAACGAAACGCTGGCTGTCGGCGACCGTTATGTATACTTCAATCTTCCTGCATGGAAAGGTTCCGGAGTAGCCGTACCCGTATTCTCCCTACGCTCCGAGAAAAGCTTCGGTGTAGGCGATTTCGGCGACTTGAAGCGCATGATTGACTGGGCAGTTGCCACCAATCAGAAGGCGGTGCAGATTCTGCCCATCAACGACACTACCATGACGCATACCTGGACAGACTCCTACCCTTACAGTAGCATCTCCATCTATGCCTTCCATCCCATGTACGCCGACCTGAAGCAGTTGGGCAGCTTGAAGGACAAGAAGGTGATGGCCGAATTCAACAAACGCCAGAAAGAACTGAATGCCCTGCCCACCGTGGACTACGAAGCTGTGAACAAGACAAAGTGGGAATACTTCCACCTCATCTTCAAGCAGGAAGGGGAAAAGGTGCTGGCCTCGGATGCATTCCGTAATTTCTACGAGGCCAACAAGGAATGGTTGCAGCCATATGCCGTCTTCAGCTACCTGCGTGATGCCTACAAGACCCCGAATTTCCGCGAGTGGCCCAAGTATGCCACCTACGATGCCAAGGAGATAGAGACATTGTGCCGGCCGGACTCTGCCGACTATCCGCATATTGCCATCTACTACTACATCCAGTTCAATCTGCACCTGCAACTGCTTGCCGCCACCGAGCATGCGCGCGCCAACGGCGTAGTGCTGAAAGGCGACATCCCCATCGGCATCAGCCGCAACAGTGTGGAAGCCTGGAAGGAACCCCACTACTTCAACCTGAACGGCCAAGCCGGCGCACCGCCCGATGATTTCTCCGTGAACGGGCAGAACTGGGGCTTTCCCACCTACAACTGGGATGTCATGGAGAAAGACGGCTATGCCTGGTGGATGAAGCGTTTCCACAAAATGGCAGAATACTTCGATGCCTACCGCATAGACCATATCCTCGGCTTCTTCCGCATTTGGGAGATACCGATGCACGCCGTACACGGGCTGTTGGGACAATTCGTCCCCGCCCTGCCCATGACGCGCGAGGAGATAGAAAGCTACGGGCTGGCATTCCGCGAAGACTTCTTCCTGAAGCCCTATATCCATGAGTACTTCCTCGGACAAATCTTCGGCCCGCATACAGACTATGTGAAGCAGACCTTCATAGAGCCGACAGACACGTGGGAGGTTTACCGCATGCGTCCCGAGTTCGACACCCAGCGCAAAGTGGAAGCCTACTTTGCCGGAAAGACGGACGATGACAGCATCTGGATTCGTGACGGGCTTTACGCCCTTATCAGCGATGTGCTGTTCGTGCCCGACCGCAACAATCCGCACGAATACCATCCGCGCATCGGCGTGCAGCACGACTACATCTACCGCGCACTGAACGATTGGGAAAAGGCTGCCTTCAACCGGCTGTATGACCAGTACTACTATCACCGCCACAATGACTTCTGGGGACAGCAAGCCATGAAGAAACTGCCGCAACTGACACAGTCCACGCGCATGCTGGTATGCGGTGAGGACTTAGGCATGATTCCCGATTGCGTGGCATGGGTGATGAACGACCTGCGTATCCTTTCCCTGGAGATACAACGTATGCCGAAAGACCCGAAACAAGAATTCGGCCACACTGACTGGTATCCGTACCGTTCGGTCTGCACCATCTCCACGCACGACATGTCTACCCTGCGCGGCTGGTGGGAAGAAGACTTCCAACAGACGCAGCGTTACTACAACACCATGCTCGGGCACTACGGTGCCGCACCGGCAACGGCCACGCCGGAGCTTTGCGAAGAAGTGGTTCGCAATCACCTCCATAGCAACTCCATCCTCTGCATCCTCTCCCTGCAAGACTGGATGTCCATGGACGGCAAATGGCGCAACCCGAACGTGCAGGAAGAACGCATCAATATTCCTGCCAACCCGCGGCACTACTGGCGCTGGCGCATGCACCTGACACTGGAACAACTGATGAAGGCAGAAAGCCTGAACGAGAAAATAAGGAGCATGATAGAAAGCACCGGAAGATAAGAAAGGATTCTTAACAAAGGGTTATTTTAGGCACGGATTACATGGACAATCACGGATAATATTGAAAGCAACCGTGATAACCCGTATAATTCCGTGCCTAAAATAATTCGATAAGTTCATTCCGACCCTCACATAATTGTATTCTATAAAAAACAATTTCGCGCTATTTTTATATTTTACAGAATACAATCCGCAACCTGAATCGTAATAACCGGATACCGATTTGCCCGTACCACAAAATATCAGTAAGTTTGCAGAAAACAATCTACAAGTAATGACCAGTTATATTTTCCTTGACACCCTTCGCTTCTTTGCCCATCACGGCGTGGGCGAACAAGAAACCGTGGTAGGCAATGAGTTTACCGTCAGCCTGCGCCTGCAAGTTGATATCCAGCGTGCGGCAGAAACGGACGACGTAGCCGACACCGTGAGCTATGCCGATGTACATACAGCTGTGAAGGCAGAGATGGACATCCCTTCCAAACTATTGGAACATGTATGCGGGCGAATTATAAACCGATTGTTCCGCGACTTCCCACAGATAGAAGAGATAACGCTCAAGCTGGCAAAGCGCAATCCACCGATGGGCGCGGATATAGAGGCTGCAGGAGTGGAAATATGCCAACGCCGCGGAGAATGACAGATTGCTGAATCACCCCATTCACTATTGATACACAGACACTTCCCACTGCAAAGACACTGCATGCTTTTTGCAGTGGCGCTGCAAACGGTTTGCAGTAACACTGCACATATATTTGCAGTAGTACTGCAACAGCTTTGCAGTAACGCTGCAACAGATATGCAGTAGCACTGCAAAATGTATACAGAAGTTCTGCAGTGAGCATGCAGCAACTTTTCTGCCGTAGAATACAACCATTGATACCAATATTCCGTACCTTTGCCCCATCATCAACAAAAAGTCAATGAGAAACGCTATACAACGACTGGCATTACTCCCCATCGTCGCTCTCTTCCTGCTACCGGCCGCTTGCCACCGGACGGACGGACGGGCAGAAGCTTTATTGAACAACGCCGACTCATTGCTGACAGCAAATCCGGACAGTGCTCTGCGACTGCTGGAGGCACTGCCTGCAACCACCGAACTTACACGTCGGGAGTCTGCCCGATACGCCCTGCTGCTGGCACAAGCCACAGACAAATGCGAAAAACCTCTGCTACCCTGCGACTCGCTACTGGACGTGGCACTGGATTATTATGACGATGACGAGCGCGAACGAGCCGTGGCACTTCTCTATAAAGGAAGACTGGAAGTGGAAATGGAACAAAGCGAACGGGCCATCGGCTTCTTGCTAGAAGGACTGGAAATCATAAAGAAATTCCCCCAAGAGATTGAAACCAGAAAATATCTATTCAGCTCATTGGGAAACGAATACTTTGATGCACGGCTGTACGAGAAAGCAGGAAAGGCGTATCAAGAACTTTACAAATGTTACACCACGGATAAAGACAAGTCGATAGCATTGAACAGCCTTGCCTCTTTTTATGCTGTAACAGAAAAAGAAGACTCTGCACTTATACTTCAATGTAAGGCTTTGGAATACGCCCAAATATCGAAAGATTCTGCCATGATTGCAACAACAGCCCTTAATCTCAGTGTAGAATATTCCAGTAAAGAAGCGAATGATACAGCCTTATATTATGCGCGAATGTCCTTACAATGGCTTCCCGGAAACAAAAATAGAAGTGATTATCACGCCAATATTGGCAATATATTCTTGGATAAAGAAGAAAGAGATTCTGCCATATATTATATAAACAAAAAAATAGAAGATAGCACAAATATAAAAGGACGGGCAAATGCTCTATTAAACTTATCTTATATAAAAGAAGAGCAAGGGGATTATCAAGCAACCACAGAATTACTATATCAGTTTGTAGACATCATTGACTCAATATATTTCACCGAGCAATCCAATAAGATACAGCAACTTATCCATAAGTATGACTCCCAAACAAAAGTAAAGGAAGAACAGTTTAAAGGACAAAAAAAACTAAGGACAGCGATCGCATGTTTCACATTCTGCTGCTTCCTCATTGCCCTCTTCTATCAACATCGCATAAACAAAAGAAAAAGGCTGCAACTCATCAATGAGCAAAACCTGAAACAAGCCCAAGAAAAGCTCACTTCTTTGGAAACCACCATCGAAGAGAGTCACCGCATTGTAGTTCTATTGCAGAGGGAGCATTCTACATTAATACAAGAAAAAGAAAAAAACAATCAAGAAATACAAGAGCGGGAAAACCAAATAAAGAAACTGAAAGAAGAAAAACTGGCTTTGCGCAACTGGCTGTTCAAACAAAGCGACATATACAAGAAGATAATAAAACTCTCCAAACAAAACGTGTCAAGTAAAAAAGAACGAAGTGTACTGACAGATGCAGAACTGAAAAAACTAAAGGAAACCGTATTGGATATTTATATTGATTACATAGCTGGCATAAAAGCCCAATATCCCAAATTGACAGATGAAGACTTATTATTTCTCTGCTTAGATGAAATTGGGTTCTCTTCTCAAACAATATCCCTTTGTTTTGGCAATATCGACACACATGCCCTTGCCCAACGAAAATACCGCATGAAAAAGGAACGGATGTAGCTAAAGAATAAGTAAGTGTGATTATTCTAAACACAATACATCTGCAAATCAACACCTTACAAAAAACAAGTGTGATTGATTTCATGCTTACATTTTAGTTTTTCCCTCTAACTTTGCCGCCATAAATCGATAAAACAACGAATAATGAAAGCAAAGTTATTTATGATTCTTTTAGTGGTACTCTTTATTGTACCGATAAGTGGAGCAGCTAATAAGCCAAGAAAACGCCCAGTCCTTTTGAGGAAGCATGAAACACGCAAAAATGTGCTTCCACGCATCCCTATAGACTATACTATAGATGTAAGCAATAACGATAACTGTCTGCAAATACTATTTCAGTTTCCATTGCATGAATCCGACATCACCGTAGCAGATAAAAATGGGAACATCGTAATCAACGAACAACAAACCTCCATTTACGAAGGTAAAACATTGTATATCTATACACCTGAAGATTATCCTTATACAATAGAAATAACCTCCCCTGCTGTAGACATCACGGGAGAAATCACATTAGAGGAAGAGGATTAACCAACATATTATTTACATTTTAAACAATTAATCATGAAGAAAATTTTATTTCTTGCAACCATCCTATTGGCTAATATTTCATGCCAAGAGGAAGAAATCAACACACAAATCGAGCCTTCCGTACCCCAATCTAAAAACCTTCAAATTGTGCAAATCACCAACCAAGGGGAAATTATTCCAATCAATGGAACTACAACCAGAAGTTCTGTAGAAGGAGAACTTGCACTACAATTCATTTCCGAGTCCGATTACCAATCGACTATAACAGAAATCAGCCACATGACTGCTAAAGAAAGATTGGAATACGTAGACAACTTTATCTCTCTGCAGAAACTTGCCAACGAAGCGGACATGGAATTAGATGAAATAGGCGCAGTAGCAACCAGCGAAGCCGACTTCAGAAAGAAATATGCCCAATACGTAGAAAAGTACAGTGAAAAACTGATTACGAACAAATATGATGTAGAAGACTTGACACTGTACGTTCCCGATGGCGACAACCTCTCTACCTACCTTATCAATGAAAACAAAAAAGTAGTGATAGGCAATGAAGTCAAAGAAATTTCACTAAACAATGACATGAGTAGTTCTGAGAAAGCAGTATTTGCTGCTGATACGAGAGCCGGTGCAACAAACCAATTTACTTTCAAAGAAACAAAGGATGGGAAAAAGACAACTGGTTCCGTCACTCTTGAAGCATCAAGTGGCATATTTGTCCATGTGGGTTGCCAAAAGAAGTTATGGTATGGTTGGAGAAGAGATACACACAGAGATATATTCTTTCAATTAAGTGCATCTCCAATGTATTATACTCTCCCTAATGCCATTGGAGAACCTTACCGACTCAATTCTGTGCAATATCATGCATTCCATGATAACGGTGGAGATTATAAATTTGCTACGGGTGGGTTACAACCGGGAAATAGAATTCTTTCAGGGAATTTACGTGTTTGGACAGACATGATGGTCAATACAGCAGACTCAGTTCTATACAAATATGTATATGTAAACTATGAAGGAAAAAAATATGGGAATTTCGGTGACCACAAATTACCAAGACTTGATAACAATAAAGCATACGGAGGTAGTTTCACATTAACAATGCCATAAAAATGAAAAAGATTATAATATTCTTCATTCTTACAGCATATCTGTTGCCCCAAGCCTCTGCCCAACAAGTCAAATTCGGCGTTGAAGCTGGCGGCAACTGGTCTCACTACAAAAACGATAAATCGAAAGCCGAACAAGTGGGAAGCATGGGAGGCGGTTTCCAACTGGGCGGAACCGTGGACTATGAGTTCAAGCACCATTGGATGTTGATGTCGGGACTTACCTGGATGCAAACCCGAAGCAGTATGGAGCTGTTCAATGCCAGCGTGCCTTACTTCCCCGATACGGAAATAAAGATGAACCACTTGAACATCCCCATAAAAATAGGCTACAACATCCGTATCAACAAAAGCCTCAGCCTGATACCCTACATCGGTGTCTACGGCTCCATCAACTTCAATGCAGGTAAATGCGACGTAAAGAACCCTTATTATACAGGAGAAACCAATCATTGGAAACCTATGGACGGGTATTCATACATCGTGCCGACAGAAGCAGACATCCCGTATGAATATGAAGCTACCATAGACGCTTTCCGCCGTTGGAATTATGGTGCGGTGGGAGGCATGAAAGCAGTAATAGCAGGCAGATACACCGTTTCACTCCAATACTACGAATCCATAAAGAAAGTACAGAAACAATGTAACCTACGCAACTATGGTTATCAGCTCAGCGTAGGCTATCAATTCTGATACAAAAACCAAAGTCTATAAGAAAGTTGCACATACCCGACACAAGGGATGTGCAACTTTTATAATCGGTTTAAATTTATCAGCTTCAGCATCATTCACCTTATCTGTTTTTCGTTCAAACATCTTTCACCAGAAAGCACTGTCAATCAACTACTTCTTTGTAAAGGTGAAGGTTATAAAGCACAATAAAATGCCTACTTCTTCCGTTTCCGCTTCTTTGCCGATTCCACCGCTTCGGCCACCACCGGCTTATTTGCAAACCGCTTGGTGTAGTTGCTGTAATCGGGAACAGTGCGTTCATACGTCGGGTCGACAAACAACGGGCTGGAAATGATATGGTCTGCCGTACTGCGGTTGCAGCAGAACACGATGTTCTCCACACCGGCAAGGCGGGTCAACGCCTTCACATCCGTATCGTGCGGCTGAAGGGTCATCGGGTCGGTGAAAAAGAAAAGATAGTCAATCTCTCCGTCCACAATGCGCGAGCCCATCTGCTGGTCACCGCCCAAAGGACCGGATTTAAGGATAGTGAAATCCCACTCCACATCAGGATGTTTCTCCCGGAGGGCTTCGAGGATAAGGGTACCCGTGGTGCCCGTACAATAGAATTTATGCCCCATCAGCAATTCCGAGTTCCACAGTACCCACTCGATGAGGTCTTTCTTCATGGCGTCGTGTGCCACTAATCCGATTTTTCTAACTAGTTTTTCCATAATTCAAAACCTTTAATAGATTGAACAATTATAAAAGGCAACAGTTCCTACAATTGGGAAAAGAATTTCTTTCCATGCAGATAAAACTGCGCCAATATACTGCTTTTTGTCCGTTCCGGTATTACGGCAAGCGTAGTTTTTTTCAGATTCTCTTTGCGGGACGCTGCCAATGAAGTGCGAAGGGAGTGGTAGGCACGGCGCGCACGGAATACGGCCAAAGCATTGGGTAACTGGCCTTTCAGCATGAAACTGAACGCAGCCACATAATCGAGCACCACACGTACACGCATCACGGACGCCAAGTCCTCCTGCGGCAGATTCTTATAAAGCATGACAAGGTTATTACGAAAATTGAGGAAGGTCTTGCGCGGATTCTCCTTCTTCAAAGTGGCCCCTCCCACATGAAATACCACACTCTGCGGTATACATGCCAACTGTCTGCCACGGGCACGAAGCCGCCAACATAAATCTATCTCCTCCATGTGGGCAAAAAAACGTCCGTCCAGCCCACCCGCTTCCCGGTAGTCTGCCAGACGGATGAACAGAGCCGCCCCCGTAGCCCAGAAAATGGGTATCACCGTGTCGTATTGCCCCTTGTCCTCTTCTACCACGCCCATAATACGGCCGCGGCAGAAGGGATAGCCATAGCGGTCGATGAAACCTCCCGCAGCTCCGGCATACTCAAACTGCCCCTTGTTACGCCAACTGCGTATCTTCGGCTGGCAAGCGGCCGTCTCCGGATAGGCATCCATATACTCTGCCAACGGGACAAGCCAGTGCTCGGTGACCTCTACATCGGAGTTGAGCAGCACTACATATTCTGCCTCCACCTGCTTCAATGCCAGATTGTATCCGTCGGCAAAACCGTGGTTCTCTTCCAGCAGAATCAAGTGCACAGAAGGAAACTCGCGACGGAGCATTGCCACAGAAGCATCCGTAGAGCCATTGTCCGCCACATACACCACAGCACCATCCGCCTCCGAAAAACGCACAACAGAGGGAAGGAAGGAACGGAGCATATCACATCCGTTCCAATTCAATATGACAACAGCAATCTTATCCATGTTGCACAGATTCTTTTCGTTTCTTTTTCCAACGTTTATGAGACCAGAACCAATAAGCCGGTTCACGCCGGATGGTCTGCTCCAGACGACGGGCGAAGCACTCGGTTATCTCGCCATCCGCCGTCTGCTTGGGAGTTTCGGTAACCAAGTCGAAGAGCACTTTGCAATATCCTCTGGATGTCCGTTCCAATTCACAATAAAAGACGGGGAAGTCCATCAGCTTGGCAATGCGCTCGGCGCCATCCATGAACACGGTGTCCTGATTCAAGAAAGTAGTCCAATAATGGGCCTCGCTGCGGTTGGGCGACTGGTCTGTAATCAGGCCGATGGCTATCCGCCTGCCTTCACGGCGAAGCTTTATCACTTCGCGTGCCGTGGAATGTTTCGCCACATTGTATCCTCCGAACCGGGCGCGGATATGCTTGAACATCTCGTCCAGATACTTATTGCTTAGCGGTTTGTACACCTGCACCGGGATGTCGCCCGGATGCATGATGGCCCCCATGCCTATAATCCACTCAAAATTGGCATAATGAGGAATCAGCAGTACAATGCCTCCATGCTTCTCTATCATGGCAAGGTATTCTTCCTTATTATCATACTTCATCCGGCGGCAGAGCTCCTCGAAAGACATGCGCAGCATCTTCACCTCTTCCAGCATATAGTCGCAGATATAATGGTAGAACTTGCGCTCTATCTCCATCAATTCGGTTTCCGACTTCTCCGGAAAGGAATTGCGAAGGTTGCGGCGAACGACTTTCTTCCGATAATGCACGACGTGGCGCATCAGGAAGTACAGCCCGTCAGACAATGCATAAAGCGCCCGGAAAGGCAGAAGTGCCACAAGCCACATGCCCGCATAAGTCAGCCAATAGACAATTTTTGATTTCACTTCGTCAGTTATGAGTTATAAGTTATGAGTTATGAGTTATTTGTTGCAAAGGCGGCATTCCTCATTCCATTGCTCCCAAGAGTGCGATGCCGTCGGCATTGAAATCGCCCAGGCGCACAGACACGAGCTGGTTGTCCAAGGCAGCATCATGAGGGACTTCCACACGGATATAATTGGGAGTGAAGCCGTGCATCGGCAGTCCGGGTTTGGGACGTTCCAGCAACACCGGCATCGTCTGCCCGATATGGCGCGCATAAAAAGCACGGGTCTTTTCGTCCGAAAGCTCCAGCAATTGCTGGCTCCGCCGATGCTTTTCTTCGGGTGCCACCACGTGGTCTATCTTCAAGGCCTGCGTGCCGGGACGCTCCGAATAGCTGAAGACATGGAGCTGCGTCACGTCCAGGCTCTTGATAAACTCATAAGCCTGCCCGAAATACTCCTCCGTCTCTCCACGGGTACCCACAATCACGTCTACCCCTATAAAGGAATCGGGCATCACTTCCTTTATCTTCTTTATCTTCGAGGCAAACAAGGCGGTATCGTAACGGCGTCGCATCAGCTTCAGCACCTCGTCACTGCCCGACTGCAGCGGTATATGGAAATGAGGCATGAAACGCCGGGAACGGGACACGTATTCTATGATTTCATCTGTCAGCAGATTCGGCTCGATGGAGGATATGCGGTAACGCTCAATGCCTTTCACCTCGTCCAGCGCCTTCACCAAGTCGAAGAAAGTCTCACCGGTAGACTTGCCGAAGTCTCCGATATTGACGCCGGTCAATACAATTTCCTTTCCACCTTCGGCAGCCGCCTGGCTGGCCTGCTCCACCATAGAAGCAATGCTGCCGTTACGGCTACGTCCGCGGGCAAAGGGAATGGTGCAATAGGAACAATAATAATCGCAGCCGTCCTGCACTTTCAAGAAGAAGCGTGTCCGGTCGCCACGCGAACAAGACGGGGCAAACGAACGTATATCCTTCAAAGCGGAAGTGTAGGCCTCGCCGGTCTCGTGCTTCTGCAGATTGCCCAGGTAGTGGAGCAGGTCCTTCTTCTGCTCGGCTCCCAGCACGACGTCCACACCTTCTATCTTTGCCACCGTCTCCGGTTTCAGCTGGGCATAGCAACCGGTCACCACGACAAATGCGCCCGGATGTTGCTTCACCAGTTTGTGGATGGCCTGGCGGCACTTCTTGTCCGCCACTTCCGTCACCGAGCAGGTATTCACTACGCAAATATCTGCTTTCTCACCCTTACGCGCCGTACGTACCCCCGCTTCTCGCAAAATTTTACCGATAGTAGAGGTCTCCGAGAAGTTCAGTTTGCACCCCAACGTATAGTAAACCGCCGTCTTATCTTGAAATATATTGGTATCTATCATGAGCTTATAAACACATTTATGCTGCAAATATATACATTATTAATCTATTTTTCCTACTTTTGCACACTCAACTAAAATTTGTGCAATGATACAAGAGAACTTTATCAAACTATACGAGCATAGTTTCCGCGAGAATTGGGACCTCCCCTGCTATACCAACTATGGAGAAAACGAGAGCTATACTTATGGCGAAGTGGCACAAGAAATAGCCAGACTGCATCTTATATTCAAGTACTGCCAACTGCGCCGCGGCGACAAGATAGCCGTCATCGGCAAGAACAATGCCCGCTGGTGCATCGCCTATATGGCCACCATCACCTACGGTGGTATCGTAGTCCCCATTCTGCAAGACTTCAACCCCAATGATGTCCATCATATCGTAAACCACTCCGAATCGACGTTCCTCTTCACCAGCGATGCCATTTGGGAACATCTGGAAGAAGAACGGCTTACTGGACTTCGCGGTGTGTTCTCGCTGAGCGACTTCCGCTGTCTGTATCAGCGGGACGGCGAAACCATCCAGCGTTTCCTCAAGCATCTGGGCGATGAAATGGAAGCGACCTACCCGAACGGGTTCCGCAAGGAAGACATCGTTTACACGGACCTTTCCAACGACAAGGTCATGCTGCTGAATTATACCTCGGGCACCACCGGATTCAGTAAGGGCGTCATGCTGACGGGAAACAACCTGGCCGGCAACGTCACCTTCGGCATACGTACCGAGCTGCTGAAGAAAGGGGACAAAGTGCTCTCTTTCCTGCCTTTGGCACATGCATACGGCTGCGCATTCGATTTCCTTACCGCCACGGCCGTCGGCACACACGTCACACTGTTGGGAAAAGTGCCTTCCCCAAAGATTCTGATGAAAGCTTTCGAGGAAGTGAAACCCAACCTGATTATCACCGTCCCCCTTGTCATTGAAAAGATATACAAGAATGTCATACAGCCCATCATCAACAAAAAGACCATGAAATGGGCGCTCAGCATTCCCTTGCTCGACGGACAGATATACGGGCAAATCCGCAAGAAACTGATTGACGCACTGGGCGGACGTTTCAAGGAAGTCATCATAGGAGGCGCAGCCATGAACCCGGAAGTGGAAGAATTCTTCCACCGCATCAAGTTCCCCTTCACCATCGGCTACGGCATGACTGAATGTGCCCCTCTCATCAGCTATGCTCCCTGGAATGAATTCGTCCCGACTTCCTCCGGACGGGTACTCGACATCATGGAAGCCCGTATCTGCAAGGAAAACCCGGACGACAAACTCGGCGAAATACAAGTACGTGGCGAGAACGTGATGACGGGTTATTACAAAAACCCCGAAGCCACCAAAGAAGTCTTCACCGAAGACGGATGGCTTCGCACCGGCGACTTGGGTACACTGGACGACGACAACAACCTATACATACGCGGACGCAGCAAGACCATGATTCTCAGTTCCAGTGGACAGAATATCTTCCCCGAAGAGATAGAAGCACGGCTCAACAACATGCCTTTCGTCCTGGAAAGTCTTGTCATCGAACGGAATAAAAGACTGGTAGCGCTGGTTTATGCCGACTATGAAGCCCTGGATTCCTTGGGACTAAACCAGCCGGATAACCTTAAAACCATCATGGATGAGAATCTCAAAAATCTGAATAACAGCGTGGCAGCCTACGAAAAAGTAAGCCAAATCCAACTTTATCCGACAGAATTTGAGAAAACGCCCAAAAGAAGTATCAAGAGATACTTATACAACAGCATTGCCGAAGATTAATATGTTGTAAAACATATAGATAGGGATAAAAACAGCCGAAGCTCCAAAAAAAATATAAAAAAAGTTGGGGTTTCGAGAACAACATATTCAAAAAGTACATACCTTTGCAACGTTTTAATAAAGCAATTGATTGTATTACGTTTTAAAAGTAAAGAAAATGAAAAAATTAGTTTTGATGGCTGCAGCTATCGTAGCAGTATCTTTCGCATCTTGTGGCAACAAAGCAGTTAACGCTGAACAAGCAACTGCAGATTCTATCCGTATCGCTGACTCAATCGCAGCTGTAGAAGCAGCAGCAGCTGAAGCCGCAGCAGCAGCCGCAGCAGCTGACACTGTAGCAGTAGATAGCGCAGCTGTTGTAGCTGAATAATTTCAGTACAACACTCGAGAGAATTGAAAGTCTGACGTGCATACAAGCACACCAGACTTTTTTTATGTCTTATCCTCTCCTTCTGTTCCCTTCCAATTGTTAAGTCTTGGTCTTATTTCACAAAAAAGGGTATAATATGGCAGATAAATGATAAAGTATAGTGCATATACCAAATAAAAAACGTTACTTTGCATCAACAAAACAATAAGAGGTTTATTACGATCTGCGTTTCATTATGTCTCTCCTCGATTAACCACATTGAGAATTTTCATTTCTGACTACAACTTCCTAAGACTCCTTTATTGAATTATTAATTTTTTATTTTTGTATTTTATGAATATGTACATTGGAAACCTTAACTACAACGTTAGGGAATCAGATTTGAGACAAGTAATGGAAGAGTATGGAACAGTAGAATCAGTAAAACTGATTATGGACCGTAATACAAACAGATCAAAAGGTTTTGCCTTCGTGGAGATGCCCGAAGCTGCTGAAGCCCAACAAGCAATCAACAAACTGAATGGAGCAGAATATGTAGGCCGCCAGATGGTAGTAAAAGAAGCATTGCCAAGAAACTAAAAATTATTGACTGACAATAAGCAAGGGCATATCTTAATAATAAGATATGCCCCTTCTTTGTTATTTGCATTTTTCCTTTATCTTTGATAAAACATACGTTCAAAAAAACATGAAAACAAAACTGATAGAAAAAGCAAAACAAATAAGCACTGAATATAAATTTGGAGACTTCTTCCGTAACTTTCTTGCTGTCATATTGGGTATTATCATCACCTTTGCAGGAAGCGACTGGATTACAGAACACAATGCCCAAAAAGAAGTGAAGGAATCCATACTATTGGTAAAAAGTGAATTGCAAACGAACCGTGAAGATATAGCATATATAAAAGAATTAGTAGAACTGGAACAAAAAGGCGCCTTATATCTATTGGAATACAAAGGTAGAATACAGGAGGCCGACCCGGATTCTTTACAAAAATATGATAGATTACCCTTCCAAAGCATTTCTTTTAATGCAATGTACGACGCATTGAAAATGCTCAAAGCTTCCGGCCTCATTCCCAAAATCAAAAACAAAGAACTGACTGTGCAAATTTTGACCGCCTACGCTATAGTCAGGAACAGCCAAAGCGCTTTCGATTCATACGGCAACATAAAACAGCGTTGCCTGGAAGAGTTGATGAAAGTCCCCGATGTCAAAAAAAAGAATGAATTCCACCAACTATATTGATTGGAATTTCTACTTCAAATATCCAGAAGGAGTCGCTCTCATACAGCAAATCCCCCAAATACAAAGTACTGATATTTACCAAAATCATTTGAAAGCAATAGACAAAGTCATTGCAGCCATTGATGAAGAATACAACCAATAAAATCTCAATCACATACTTATGAAAAACAAGCTGAAAAAAATCTTTGTCTGCCCCACCGTTAAAAGGCGATTGGGAGATTTTATCTGTAACTTCACAGCAGTTGTATTAGGCATCTTACTGACCTTTGCCGGCAGTAACCTCATTGAAGAACATAAAAAACAGAAAGGACTTAAGGATGCACTATTACTGGTCAAAAATGAGATGTTACTCAACCGGGGATACATGACACAGATGATGGAAAGAGAAGAATTTGAAAAACAAGGAGCTTCATATCTGCTTCAGCACAAGGAAAACATTGCAAAGGCAGCACCCGACTCTTTAGAGAAATATGGGAATTTACCCTTTCAGACACAGACCTTCATTTACATTAACGATGCAATGGAAATGCTTAAAACGTCCTCGCTCATGTCTGCCATCAGAGACAAGGAACTTGCGACTCAAATCATTAAAACATACAATGCAATAAAAGGCTCCTATGAAACCTTTAATTCATTTATGGAAATAAAGCAAAAGAAGGTTGATAAATTAATCAATAAACCGGAGGTACAAAAATTCTTGACCAATGATGCAGATTACTCAACAGCAGAAGAATGGACTTTTTTCTTTAAATTTCCGGAAGGAATCCAGTTAATTCAGCAGATATATTTCACCCATGACAGTCCAACCCGTATGTACAACAGATTTATCAAGCAGATTGATGAAACGGCATCTGCCATTGACGAGTTCTACAAATAGTGGCCAATTTGCGATTCAAACAAACAAAAAGCCCCATTTCTTATACAAAGAAATCGGGCTTTCTATTTATAGCGTACTTATTTATGCTTCTTCAGCAACCACCTCAAAAGGAACTTCTACAGAAACTTCCTTGTGCAACTTAACGATAGCCTTGTAGTTGCCAACTTCTTTCACAGCATCCTTCACAACGATAATCTTACGATCGATATTGTGACCCAATTTAGCCAGCTCTTCAGCAATCTGGATGTTACCAACAGAACCGAAAATAGTACCAGTGGAGCTAACCTTAGTAGCAATCTTCAATGATACACCTTCCAGCTTAGCAGCCAGTTCTTCAGCATCCTTTTTGATTTTCTCCAGCTTGTGAGCACGTTGTTTCAACTCTTCAGCCAACATTTTCTTTGCAGCCGGTGAAGCGATAACAGCTTTACCGGTCGGGATGAGGTAGTTACGACCGTAGCCAGACTTTACTGTTACGATGTCGTTCTTATAACCCAAGTTTACGATGTCTTCTTTCAATATAATTTCCATACTTTCCTCCTCCTATTATTTCATCATGTCAGTTACATAGGGCAGCAACGCCAAGTGACGTGCTCTCTTCACAGCTTGAGCTACACGACGTTGGAACTTCAAAGAAGTACCGGTAATACGACGCGGAAGGATTTTACCTTGCTCATTCAAGAATTTCTTCAAGAATTCAGGATCTTTGTAGTCAATGTACTTAATACCGCTCTTCTTGAAACGGCAGTATTTTTTCTTCTTAACGTCTACTGAGGGTGGAGTTAAATATCTGATTTCTGATTGAACTTGTTGTGCCATGATTAATCCTCCTT
>OGNS01000387.1_pt1 | contig 27622 bp, 17 predicted proteins | sample 1573571 | NCBI WGS metagenome assembly OGNS01 (sample SAMEA2581890, study PRJEB24529) | metagenome | biome: Human gut stool | place: China | collected 2011 | reverse complement strand
CAGATTGCAAAATCTGTGGGCGCATATTTCCTGGTAGACACGGTTCGGGTATCATTTAGGATAGCCTGTACGACGGTATTCAGCCCAAGCCTCACAAGACAATGGGAAGTTAGCGATCCATTTCTGAGTAATGATACGTTGCAACTTCTCCTCCTTACTAGCACCTTCGTCCCATTTAACACCTAGTGTATTCATCGCCTTTATACTATTTTCCGCCTTAACCGGGTCAACAAAGTCAATCTGTCCACTGGTTCCATTGAGATAAGCGTCTATTTCCGCATCTGAGATAGAAGTTACACCTGCAATACTGCCCTTATAAGCCAATTCGTTCTTGATAGAAATACGAATGCCCTCCTCATATAGATCTTTAGCGCTACCTCCCATGCTCCAGCCACGTAAAGCACCTTCAGCACGTAAAAAATAACCCTCAGCAACTTTCATGACAGGGAAAGCGGTCGTATAAGTGCAAATCACTTTAGAGAAATTACCCCATTGATTTGGCTTAGAAGGTAAGTTACATCCGCCGCGAACACCAAGATACTTTGTCCCCTCCTCAATTGTCGAGCCATCTTCACAAGTAACAGCCGCTTGATTCTTGGTCACATACAAAGGTAAACGAGGATCTTTGAAACCTTCCAACATCGTGATTAAGCTAGCATTCATTCCACAATCACCCCACTCAAACATACGAGTCAACTCATTGCTCAAACCTTGGTTGATCAAGATATCACGATCAGCGGAAGTCAATACGCCTCCTTGAACGGCTTCCTCCGCTTTTTGCTTCGCCAATGTAGGGTTCACCTTTACGATACGCATAGCCAAACGTAGTTTCAATTGATTAGCGACCTTCTTCCACAAAGCGATATCACCATTACACCAATAGTCAAATGCTTGCATATCCGCAACAGATGCAGTTCCCTTAAATCCAGCGATCGCTTCATCCACCAAAGTAAACAAAGCATTGTAGACACTTTCCTGAGTATCATAAGAGAAAGAAGCTCCACCCGTAGGATCTTCGATAACAGAACTATAGGCCACTGGGCCATAGGCATCCGTCAACATCTGGATCGCATAAGCTTGTACGACACGCATCATCGCTCCATAATCACTTAAGCCTTGCTCATCACAAGAAGCAATCAGACGACGGGTATTGTTGAAAATATGAAGATATACATTCTCATACATACCACCACAGAAACCACGGTTCAACGCATAATCAACATTACCGGAACCATTAAAGTTATGTGGAGTCATGAAGTAGCCGCTAAACAAATCAATATTTAGGTTGAAGCAATATTGGAACAAGTTCTGCTGCGGAGCATAGACATAAGAGAATGGCTCCTTAAATTGGGCAGAGAACGGAAGTTCATCTGGATCAACCTCATAGGGATCAGTATTTAAATTTTCAAAATTATCTGTACAGCCCATGGTCATAACACCGGTAGATACTACCAAAGCCGATACAGCGGCATATTTTAAAATTCTATTTAGTTTCATAAGATATACTCAAGATTTAGAAATTAAGTTTTAAATTCAAACCAAAGCTACGAGATGTTGGCAACGCAAACATATCCACACCTTGCCAGCCATTGCCTGTACCAGCCGCTACATCCGGATCCATAGGAGCATCTTTATAGAAGAAGAACAAATTACGTCCAATGATAGAAGCCGTCAAATTCTTATTCGCTCCAAATAAGTTACGGAACGTATAACCAAATGACAACTCACGCAAACGAACATTAGTCGCATTGTAAACATACTGAGAAGTCAAGATATTAGAGTTATAACTTGTACCTCCAGTCGTCGTGTAATATGCTTTAGGATCAAATGAAACACCATCAATCACAACTTCACCTGCATCACGAGCGGCACCCGAACGCTCTGATACGCCCCAACCATCCAAGGTAGCTTCCGTCATTGACAAGACCTTACCACCGACCTTAGCATCAATCAAGAATGACAATGTAAAATCTTTGTAATGGAACGTGTTAGTCCAACCCATGTTTACTTTTGCGTTCATATCACCGACATATACCAAATCCTTATTATCCGTACCTCCCAACTCAGGAGCGCCAGATTCAGTTTTCACCGGCTTACCATTATCGTCTCTCTTGAAATCACGAACATATAAGTCACCAAAATGACCACCTTCAGTCAAAATCACTTTCGCACCTGTACAATAGCTAGCTAATGTCCAATCTTTCAACTCATTCGATAATTCAATGATTTTATTATTATTGTAAGAGAAATTGAAATTCGTACTCCAGCTGAAATTGTCCGTAAACTGATTATACCAACCTAAGCTAACCTCAAAACCTTGGTTTTCTACGTTACCGGCATTGATATAACGGTTCTTCAAACCAGTTTCCCAAGGAGCGGTAATATTAAAATATTGATTCTTCGTATTGGTCTTATAATACGTCAAGTTTACATTGAAACGATTCTGGAAGAAAGTTCCATCAAAACCAACCTCTAAAGAGTTCGTCTTCTCTGGCTTCAACGTTCTAAAAGCAGCTTCTTCTGGCGGGTCGATAGATCCTTGGTCACCAATCGTATAACGTTTATTGGAAGCATAGATAGGCACATCGTTACCCACGATAGAATAAGAAGCACGCAATTTAAATAGGTCTACATTCTTTCCAAAGTCCAAGAATTTATCCAATAGAGCACTTACACCAACAGACGGGTAGAAAAAGGATACACCATCCGTAAACGCCAATGAAGAAGACCAGTCGTTACGAGCGCTGACATCCAAGAACAAACCTTCCTTATATCCAAACTGAGCAGTAGCGAACACAGAGTTCAAGCGTTTTTCTTTCAGAGTCTCTGTGGTTTGCATCGTATAATAGTTCTTCGGGGAGAAGATGTTCGGATAATAAGCACCCGGGGTTATCACACCGTTATTTACTTTAAACTCCTTATCACCCCAACCGATCAATTCGATGCTAGATGCGCTTGTCTTCGTAAAGCTACCACCAGCAGTAACGGACAATGAATAAGTCTCATCCCAAGTTTTATTATAACTTGCTAACGCATCGGCATATGTTTGCTCACTGAAAGTCCGGGTATCTTTCATGGTACCCAATAAATTTCGTCCCGCGGTACTAGACGCATATTCGTTCAAGATCCATTTTTCATCACCACGTTCATAACGCAAACGCCCCGTAACAGAAAGACCTTCCATGATATCATATTTAACACTACCACCAAATTCATAACGGTTACGGTCCGTGATAGGAGTCTGACGATTCAACATCCAGTAAGGATTGGAGAATTGCTCTTGTTTCGTATTCGTCCAGTTATGAACATTCACGTTACGAACCCCGTCATATACTTCATAGTTACTCTTGTAGTAATCCCAATCCTCACCTCTCGGGAACAGGTAGGCACCTGTAATCGGGTTATTCAAATAACCGGCAGAAGGCTGATTCTCGATATGCTGCTTGTTGTAGCGGGCACTTACATCCACATGTACTTTCTTCCACAAGTTAAAGCCAACCTTAGCCATTAAATTATGACTTAAATAATCATTCTCCGGCATAATACCATTCGATGAGACATTCGCGTAAGAGAAATAAGAAGAAATATTCTCCGTTCCACCAGATAAAGAGATAGAGTTATTCGTTGTATAACCCGGTTGATAGAATTTACGTGCGTAATTCGGAGATGTAGCTCCTAATTTACTTCCCCAGCTAAATGTGCCCTCGTCACTCATACCATAATTATTTTGGAATTTCGGCAAAGACATGGCTGATTCGACCGTCGTATTACTAGATACATTAATAGCGACCTTACCGGCTTGTGCGGATTTTGTCGTAATCATGATAGCACCATTGGCCGCTACCGCACCATACAAAGCAGCGGCGGAAGCACCTTTCAACAATGTAATCTGCGCGATATCATCCGGATTGATAGTAGACATAGCGTCACCACCATCACGTTCGCCGCCATAGGCCATCTTCACCTGCGAATCAGATACGCTCATCATCATAGGGACACCATCCACAACAATCAACGGTTGGTTACTACCGCTAATAGACTTATTACCACGGAATAAGATCTTAGAAGAACCACCCGCACCCGTAGAGTTCGGGGTAATCTGCAAACCAGCGCTCTTTCCTTGTAAAGAGTTGATCATATTCACATTCTTAATCTCGTTCAAGTCCTTACCGCCTACCGTTTGTGCGGAATAAGTCAAAGTCTTTGATTCACGTTTGATACCCATCGCTGTTACGACAACCTCATCCAAAGCCTCTGCGTCTGAAACCATCGTAACATCGATTTTCGTACGGCCATTCACTGGCTCCTCAATCGTTTTCATACTCAAATAAGAGAATACCAAAATAGAGTTTGCGTCAGCCTCTAAGGTATATTTTCCATCAAAATCAGTAATGGTACCGGTTGTAGTACCTTTTACTAACACGTTCACTCCTGTTAGTGGTTCATTTAGATCCTTGTCAATGACGACACCACTAATCGTTAGTTTCTGTGCATATCCTGTAACACACAGAAAAAACGCCAATAATAAGATAAATGACTTTCTCATGAAAAATCGTTTTTGATTTAAGTGATTCTACATTTGTGCTTTTTTAATTTTCATACTCTTTTTAGAGAGATCGGGCTCTCTTTTCTTTCTTTTTTAGTGCATAGGCATTTACTCTTTTTTGTTTAAAGTTATTATTATATTCATACAAAAATCTCTTTCTATTTAAAATCAAACGGTTATATTTTAAATAATAATAACAACGTAGTATCATTAGAACTAAGTCGTTTTCATGTTTTGACAGACAAATATATATATAATAACTATACATACAAGTTAAAACGTAACAAAAATCAGTATGTTCCTCACTTTTTCAGGTGTTTGCGATAACACATAGTCAAATTTTCATCATGCCTCAATAAATTAAATATGTTAATTTGATTTAGTTCTAATGAAACTAACAACAAATTTCAATTAACATAATTTTCCTTCATTATCTTCTTCCTCCTATAACATCCAATCACTATCTGACTATCATCTTGGAATAAAATTACAGCTCTATTTACAAGCTTCGAAAACAACTCAATCAGGAAATTAACCATTAACTCTAATTTCTTCCACAAATATTCAATGATTTGCACAGATTATCTCTACATTTGCGATATATATATATTAATGTATTGACTATGAACTGGACCCAGCTATTATCCGGCAAGCGTTTTGGGATGGAAGAGTATCACGAGCGGAAACATGAGAGAACTGATTTCCAACGAGATTATGACCGTTTAATTTTCTCATCCCCTTTCCGAAGACTACAAAACAAGACACAGGTATTCCCCCTGCCGGGAAGTATCTTTGTGCATAACCGACTTACACATAGTCTGGAAGTATCCTGCGTAGGACGTTCATTGGGTAATAACGTAGCGAAAGGGCTTATCCAAAAATATCCGGACGGCAGTATCAACTTCCCAGAGATAGGTTCCATCGTATCAGCCGCTTGCCTTGCCCATGATATGGGAAACCCTCCATTCGGGCATTCCGGAGAGAGAGCGATCTCCGCTTACTTCTCCGAAGGGAATGGGCGAAAACTAGAAGAGAAAGTACGGAAGGAACGGGGACGCTGGGAAGACTTCGTCCATTTTGAAGGTAACGCAAACGCCATGCGGTTGCTGACCCATCAGTTCATTGGACGCAGGAAAGGGGGATTTGCCTTAACATATAGCACATTAGCCTCTATCATCAAATATCCTTACGCATCCATCTATTCAGGAAAGAAAGGGAAATTCGGCTTTTTCCAGTCGGAGGAGGGAAGTTATCTGCAAATCGCCCAAGAGCTAGGGATCGGGCATAACCCGGAAGCCCCGGACAAATTTCTTCGTTACCCGTTAGTTTACTTAGTAGAGGCGGCAGACGATATCTGCTATCAAATTATGGATATAGAAGATGCTTGCAAACTACATATCCTGACCACCGAAGAGGCCATACAACTATTATTGGGATTTTTCGAAGGAGAGCGGTTGGAGCATATCCGCAAGGTCATGCATATGGTAGACGATACCAATGAGCAAATCGCCTATCTTCGTTCTTGTATTATCGGGCTATTAGTGGATGAATGTTCCCGTGTCTTTTTAGAGAACGAGGAAAGCATCCTCAATGGTACCTACAGCACTCCGTTAATCAGTAACATATGCGATCAAGCCAAGCAGGCTTACGCTAATTGCTCGGCTACAGCATACAAGAAAATATATAAGGCAAAAGAAGTACTCGACATTGAATTAGCCGGTTATCATATTTTCAGCCATCTGATCGACAGCTTGACCGAGGCCGTGATGAACCAAGAGCATGCTTACAGCAAACTGCTCTTACAACGGATACCGGAGCAATATGACACGAACGCTCCTACTACATATGGCAAGATACAATGCGTACTCGATTATATCTCCGGCATGACCGATGTATATGCGCTCGATCTATACCGTAAAATCACCGGTATGAGCCTGCCGGCCGTTTGATGTTGTAATAATGTGTTAGAATTCTTCCCGGTACTTGCTTTCCATGCGATCATCCAAGATGCTTAGATAGCTTTTATAGCGGGACTCGCTGATTAGCCCATCGTTAACGGCTTGAATGACGGCGCAGCCCGGTTCATGACGGTGCGTGCAGTTATTGAAACGGCATTCTTCCGAGTATTTAAACAACTCCCGGAAATAATGGGAGATCTCAGCGTCCGCCATCTCGATCGTTCCAAATCCTTTGATACCCGGAGTATCGATCAAATAGCCTCCCCCGGGAAGGGAAATCATCTCGGAAAAGGTGGTCGTATGCATTCCTTTGTTATGATATTCGGAGATATCACCGGTACGGAGATTCACCCCCGGCACCAGTTTATTGATAATCGTGGATTTTCCGACACCCGAATGGCCGGACAAAAGCGTAATCTTATCTTTTAGATCCGCTTTCAAGGCATCCAAACCTTCCTCGGCCCGGGCACATAGCGTCGAACAGGGATAACCAATCGAGGTATACAACTCGATTAAATTCTCCAACGCTCTTTGATCCTCATTATTATAACGATCAATCTTATTGAAAACTAATTTAACGGGAACACGATAAGCCTCGGCTGTCGCCAAGAAGCGATCGATAAATATCGTTGTTGTTATAGGATAATTCACTGTAACGATCAGCATCGCCTGATCCAAATTCGCGGCGATAATATGCGATTGCTTCGATAAGTTAGAGGCACGACGGATGATATAGTTCTTACGCTCCTCGATCTCTGTAATAAAAGCGGTTCCTTCTTTATTAATATCGATTACGACACGGTCTCCTACCGCGACCGGATTGGTACTCTTTATGTCTTTCAGACGAAAGTTACCCTTGATCTTACTCTCTATATCTCGCCCGTCTTCCGTACGGACCGTATACCAACTACCTGTGTTTTTTATTACCAGTCCCCTCATGAGAATTGAAAATTGAGAATTGAAAATTGAGAATTGGAATAAGGACTCAATGGGGTTCCTTAATTCTCAATTCCCAAGTTTCAACTTTCAATTATTTAAACGGTCATTACTTCTTTTTCTTTAGCGGCGTAAAGCTCATCGATCTTTTTGATAAACTTATCATGGATTTTCTGAACCTCTGCCTCGGCATCTTTCTCTACGTCCTCGGGAACCCCATCAGACTTGATGCTTTTCTTCAAAGCCTCGATAGCGTCACGACGAGCGTTACGAACGCTGATCTTCGCGTTCTCCGCCTCCTGCTTACATTGTTTCACCAATTGACGGCGACGCTCCTCAGTCAACGGAGGAATACCTAAGCGGATCACCTCACCGTTATTCTCCGGCGTGATACCTAACTCAGAATCCAGAATACCTTTCTCAATATCGCGGATGATCTTCTTCTCCCACGGAGTGATCATGATAGTCCGTGCGTCCGGAACCGTCACCGTAGCCACGTTAGTAAGAGGAACAGGCGCCCCATAATACATTACCTTCACACAATCGAGGATTTTCGGATTAGCCTTACCAGCCCGAATGTGAGACAATTGCTCGTCCAGATACTCAATGGCGAACGTCATCTTCTCTTCCCCTGCTTTGATCAATTGTTTCGTATCTATCATAAATATACGTTTTTTGTTTGCGAATCTTTTAATTAACAAAAGTAATAAAGATTTCCAACTTCGCAAACATATAATTAAAATACTCCCTAACAAAAGATTTATAATACCGTATAAAAGCTTATCGCCCTCACTGTTTACTTAACTTAGGCGTAAAGAATAGTAAGTAGGCTACGCCCACGCACAACACCAGCACTGCTCCTACTTGAGAAGCCAACATATCGGATGCCACGCCCATAAAGATCGGGAAGATCGTGCCGCCAAACAGTCCCATAATCATCAAACCGGACACCTCATTCTGCTTATTCGGCATAGAAAGCAGAGCTTGGGCGAAAATAATGGGAAAGACGTTCGAGTTTCCAAAGCCGATCAAGGCGATACAAGCATAGATGATCTCTTTCGAATGAAATAGCAGCAAACCGATCATCGCCAATAACATCAAGAAAACACTAAAGGCGAAGAATCCTTTCGGAGAGACTTTTCGCAAGATAAAAGCCCCGGAGAAGCATCCCGCCGTACGGAATATGAAATAGAGGCTCGTGGCGAAGCCTGCGTCGGCCAATGTCATGCCTAGACGTTCCATCAAGATCTTCGGGGCGGTCGTATTCGTCCCTACATCGATCCCCACATGGCACATGATACCGATAAAGCAAAGCAGGATAAAAGGCTTGCCCAGCAAAGCCAGACATTCGCCAAAGGTGGAGGGCCGCCCCTCCTCTTTGGTCTCGTGGATAGTGGTAGCTCCCAATAGCAGGATAGCGATCACGGCGATCACCATATAGACCGGAAACAAGACACGCCAACCGAGTTCCATCGACGGTATCGCTTGGGTAGCACCCCACATGGCGATATAAGGCGCCAAGAAGGAGGCGATCGCCTTCACGAACTGACCGAATGTCAAAGAACTAGCTAGTTTATCCCCGCTTACGATATTCGATAATAACGGGTTCAAGGAAGTCTGCATCAAAGCGTTGCCGATACCCAACAGGGAGAAGGATATCAACATGACCATATATGCGTCGTCGAAGATCGGGATCATTAGCGAAAGAAACGTTACGATCAAGCTCAATAACACGGTCTTCTTCCGCCCGATACGGTTCATCAACATCCCCGTCGGGACGGAGAAGATCAAGAACCAGAAGAACACGAGCGACGGGAAGATATTCGCCTCCGAATCACTCAAGCCTAAATCCGCTTTCAGGTAATTAGAGGCGATTCCCACTAAGTCCACGAATCCCATGGCGAAGAACGCCAACATCACGGGAATCAATTTCAAGGATGAAGTCTTCTCGCTCATGGCTTATAAATCTTTAGGGTAAGCAGGCCATGCGCCACTCTGCGTACAAACATAAGCGGCTACTTTTACCGCTTTCTCATGTGCCTCACGTAAAGGTTTTCCGGTTAAGATCGATGAAATAAACGCCCCGGAGAAAGAATCGCCGGCGCCTACCGTATCTACCACCTGTACCTTCGGGGTAGGAATCGTAGAGACCTCCTCCTCGGAAAAGATCGTACTATACTCCGCCCCGGCCGTAAGTACCAAATAGCGCAAACCATATTTCTTCATGAACCAGCGACACATATCCTCTATCGTGCCTTCCAGACCAAACATCGGGCGAAGCATTTCCAATTCCTCATCATTGATCTTGAATACGTTCGCCAATTCGAGCAACGATTCGATCAATTCCTTCGAGTAGAAATGCTGGCGGATATTGATATCGAAGAAGCGCAAGGCATGACTAGGCATATAAGAAAGTAAGGTACGAAGCGTCTCACGAGATTCCGCAGCACGTTGCGCCAATGTTCCGAAGCATACGGCGTCCGCACGTTTCATCAGGTCGATAGACGCTTGGGTAAGCGGGATATGATCCCATGCCACACCTTCGATGATCGTATAGGAAGGGATGCCGTTCTTTAGCTCTACCATCACGCTTCCGGTCGGATATTCCACCGTACTGATATAATTACTATCGATACCGTTCTTATCCAATTCCTGAATAATCTCGGTTCCGAACACGTCGTTGCCCACGGCACTGATCGCATAACCTTCCGCTCCTAATTGGGTAGCGTGATACACAAAATTGATCGGCGCTCCACCGGCTTTCTTCACGTCCGGGAAGACATCCCACAATAATTCACCAATGCCTACTACTACAGGTTTACTCTTTTCCATGATATATTTTGTTTTTAATTATTTGAAGGGATAAATGGTTAATGACGTAACCGTGAACGCTCCTCCCTTGGCATGAAAGCTAATGCGATTATACGGTTCTTCCGGGAAGACTAGGTTGGTCATGACAAACTCCCCATTCCCGTCGAAAGCCTCTATGCTGGATTTATCTACCAGCAAACGCAAGGTATATTCCTTAGCGGCGGAGATCGGGGCCGAGGTAGCCGTGGCGAATGTCTTGCTGAAATCCGTGATCCCGCTGTTACGGCGATCCATCGTGAACGTATTATCCAGAAGATTATAACGCATCTCCACCTCCTCGCCTTTCGAGTTAAACAGCTGGAAGCTCATGATATCGGCCCCGTTGTTCTTAAACTTGATCTCGATCTCATAGGTTCCCGTCGGATCGGGAAGTACCGGATTGACCTCATGGGAGCGGTCCACCTTGAAGGAACCTTTCTTCTGGGCTTTCCCTCTCAACTTCAACACCTCGGGAGACGGGGTGCTGCTCAAGTACGTCTGCCCGTTTTTCGTATAAAGAACCAAGTCGCGAGGAACCGAATTCGCACTCCGGTATTGCAAGGTCGGCACGTTATTCGCGTATTCCCAATTGCTCATCCAAGCCAAGGCGATCTTCCGGTCCTCCGGGGCGTTACTCCAAGTTACCGTAGCGTAATGATCCTTGCCGTAATCCATCCATTTGGTCAAGGCCGGGGATTCATTCACGAACTGTTTCCCATCGAACGCACCTACGAAATATTGGGTAGCGGAGCCGCCAAACGGACCACCGGGGTTGATATTACAGATCAAGACCCACTTCTTCAATTCCGTGCCCTTCACCGGAAGCTCGATCAAGTCCGGGCATTCCCAAACGCCCGCATGCGCTCCTTGTCCTTCCCCGAAACTGCTCTCATACGTCCAGTCCTTCAAATTGGGAGAAGAATAGAGTTGCATCTCCTGCCCTACGGCGAGTACCATGATCCATTTATTGGATTCCTTATGCCAGAAGACTTTCGGGTCACGGAAATCACGTTGCGTAGAAGTAAGGATCGGATTCCGGTCATATTTCTTGAACGTTCGGCCGTTGTCCAAGCTATAGGCCATACTCTGCACTTGCCGGTCGCTGGCCGAGGTATAGAAAGCCACGATAGCGCCAGCGCCAAACCCCGCGGTATTATCCTTATCCACCACACAGCTACCGCTGAAGATCGTACCCAAGGCATCCGGGGCGATCGCCACCGGTTGATGCTCCCAATGAATCAAGTCCTTGCTGATCGCATGCCCCCAGTGCATATTCCCCCACATCGAGCCATACGGATTGTATTGATAGAACAAATGATACTCACCATCCTTGTACACCATGCCGTTCGGATCATTCATCCATCCCCAAGCCGGCGAGAAATGATAGGCCGGACGGAATTTCTCCCGGTTAGACGAATCAAACTGATCGGATAGCTTCATCTCTTTCCAGCAAAGAGCCGATTCCGGGGCAAGCTGGAAGTTGAAGGAGATATGCTTATCCGCATACCCCGAGAGATCTACCGGAACGAAATAATCCACCTTATTCACCGCCAAACGAACATTGAAAGTCCGTACCACGTCATTATCGACAATCATATACAACTTGGATTCCGGCGAGGACTCCTCGACCGGAAGCAACAAATATTTGGCTCGCGCATCCACACGGACAATGCTTTGCCCTTCGCCCAGATGCTTTATATCTATAGTACGTTCTGCCGCATATCCGGCCAACGGATCGACCGCGCTCAATAAAATGATACCGACAGCCATACATAAACTCTTCAGAAGTCTCTTTGTTTGTTGTTTCATAAACGAACGGATTAAAGGATAATATTGTTTGATTCTCCGCCAAAATTAATAGGATTCTTCCGGATAGAAAAACACTTATCCCTTAAAGGTGAGGAGATATGACATTTGTGATAAAGATCGTACAAATGTTATTGATACTCGGTAGGCGTAACACCGTAGACCGCCTTGAAGCATTTGGAGAAGTAAGCGGGTGAGGAGAAACCGGTTCGGTAAGCGACCTCGCTCACCGTGTACGCGTTCTGCCTCAACAACTGGGTCGCCTTATTCAAGCGATAGGTACGCAAGAACTCGACGGGTGCGGTTCCGGTAAGCTCCTTGATCTTCCGGTGAAGGTGCCCCCGGGATAATCCCAAGGTCTCGCTTAGTTTCTCCACATTATATTCGGGGTCCGCGTAAACGGCCTCGATCTGTTCCGCGAACTTACGCAGAAAGGCGTCATCGATGCTCTCCACCTTCTCCGGCTCGGACAGAAGGAGCTTATTATCCCGCAACTTCTCCAACAAACGTTCCCGTAACTTCTGGCGCTCTTGCAATAGGTGGATAATCTTGATCTTCACGTAATCCGTATGGAAAGGCTTCTGTATATAATCGTCCGCTCCGCCGGTAATCCCGAAAATCCGTTGGCGCTCATCGGTCAAGGCGGTCAATAAGATCACCGGGATATGGCTAAAGGGAAGTTGCGACTTGATCATCCGGCAAAGTTCGAAACCATTCATCTCCGGCATCATCACATCGCTTACTACCAATGATATCTCCTCCTCTTCCAATACCCGCAAGGCATCTTTCCCGTTCGCGGCCGTCCGGGTCTTGAAATGAGGGCTAAGCTCACGTTCCAAAAAGCAGCGAACCTCATCGTCATCCTCGGTGATAAGTATCGTATAAGGATAGGTTTTGGAAAGCATCTTATGGGTTTCCGAATCGTCCAACCGGGAGGCTTCGTAGGCTTGATGGGATACGGACGTTTCCATCAGGTCGCTATCCTCGAAATGCGCCTTTCCTTTCCGCAGGCAAACCGTAAAGGTAGTCCTTTGTCCCGGCTCGCTCTCCACACGGATCTCCCCTCCGTGCATATGTATATATTCCTTTACCAAATGTAATCCGATCCCAGTTCCCATCGACCGATCCTCCGTATAGAAACGGTCAAACAAATGCGGAAGGTTACCGGGTTGGATACCACTTCCCGTATCGATAACCTGTATAAAAACCCGATCCTCCTCTTCTGTCAGCTCTATCCGCACGCTACCTCCCTCCGGCGTAAACTTAAAGGCGTTCGAGAGAAGATTGACAAATACCTTCTCCAACAGGTCCGGATCGATCCATAGCGTACATTGTTTTATCGAAGAAGTGAACGTATAGGCGATCGCACGTACCGAGGCCATACTGTCAAAATAAGATTTGATCTCGCCAACGAAAGGGACCAAATCGATTTCCCGTACCGCTAGTTTCTCTTGCTTGCCTTCCACCTTCCGGAAGTCCAAGATCTGATTGATCACACGCAACAAACGGTTGGCGTTCTTCTGGATCAACCCGAGATCCGAGGCGTAAGGAGATTCCCGCAAGGAGATTATCAAGCGATCCAAAGGAGCGAGAATCAAGGTCAAGGGCGTACGTACTTCGTGAGAGACATTCGTAAAGAATTGGAGTTTCTGCGCCGTCACCTCTTTCATCTCCGCATTCAAGGAGATTAGCTTACGATTCGCCTGCCTCATCTTCCGGTTTATGTAAAAGGCATAAATGGAAAGGGCGATAAAACCAATCATCAATAAGGAGATCACCCCTAAAGAGTTTCGCAGGAAATAAAACCGGTCGGACAAACCGTCGATACGGGAACGCTGCGCCTCGATACGTTGCTTATATTTCTGGAGTTGGTCCGCTTGCAACAATAAGGTGCGGGCAGACTGATGATCTACCGGAGCCGTACGAAGAGGGATAAACTTATCCACCGGCTCCCCCTGAATGATACGCATAGCCGTGCGAATCACTTGCTCCCCTCCTGTCGGATAGAGGAAAGAGGCGTTGATCCGTCCATCTTCTACGGCTTCCAGACCGGCACCCGCCACAGCATCCACGCCGATAATCCGCAAATCCCGTCCTCGGATGGAATCCCATGCCATAAAGTATTCCCGAGCTGCTATGGCCATCATGTCGTTATGGGCGTAAACGAAATCTATCTGCTCGGGATGCTCTAACTTCCGAAGCTCCATCCGGGCCGTATCGACCAGCCATTGTCCTTCTATCTTACGGAAAGAAAGATCCTCCCTTTCTCGCAAGGCATCGACAAAACCTTTATGTCGCTCTTGCGCCGGGGAGGTTTGCGTGAGTCCCCATATCTCTAAGATAATAGCGTTCGGGGGAAGATAATTGGCGGCGTAATTGCCTGCCGCTAGTCCGATCTCATAATTGTTCGCCCCGACAAAAGAGGTGTATTGATCGGTATTTACCTTGCGATCTGTAATGATCGTCGGGATTCCGGCACGGTACGCTTCCTCGGCAACTGCCGTGATCGGCTCGGATTGATAGGGGGAGATGATCAAGACATCCACCTTTTGGCGGATCAAGTCTCGTATTTGTTGTATTTGTGTCTCGTTATTGTTTTGCGCGTCCTTTATAATAATTTCCATATCATCATAGTTAGACGCTTCGATACGCATATCGTTAATCATAGCTTCCCGCCAAGCATCGTCCAGCATACATTGGGAGAGGCCGATAACGTGCCTCTTCTGTTTCCCCGAGCTCGTGCAACCACACAATACGATCAAGGTTAACCATACTAGTAAAAAGGGATGCTTCATATACAAGAATAAAGGTCTAACGTATTTGCCACAGGGCTGGCACAACCTTGCCATGCCTGTGGCACGACAGTACCATACGGATGGCACTGCCATGTCATCGGTTAATGGCACTAATTATGCACCAGTGTCCCGATATTCTCTCCGCTCATCACTTTCTTCAAGTTGCCGTTGGTATCCATATCGAATACGATGATCGGGAGGTTGTTCTCTTTACACATCGTGGTAGCGGTCAAGTCCATTACCTTCAGGCCCCGGGTATAGATCTCATCATACGTAATATCGGAGAACTTGGTAGCCGTAGGATCTTTCTCCGGATCAGCGGTGTAAATACCGTCCACACGGGTACCTTTCAGCATGACATCCGCCTCGATCTCGATGCCTCTCAAAGAAGATCCGGTATCCGTAGTAAAGAACGGATTACCCGTACCGCCGGACATGATTACCACGTTGCCTTGTTCCAGCAACTCGATCGCACGCCATTTATTATAGAACTCGCCGATCGGTTCCATACGGATAGCCGTCAGTACCTTCGCCTTCACGCCTTGAGCGACCAAAGCGGAGCTAAGCGCCAAGCTATTGATCACCGTTGCCAGCATCCCCATCTGGTCTCCTTTTACCCGGTCGAAACCTTTGGAAGCGCCGCTCAACCCGCGGAAAATATTACCTCCACCGATCACGATACCGATCTGTACACCCATCTCGGCGATCTCCTTGATCTGTGCCGCATATTCATTCAAGCGAACCTCATCGATCCCATATTGTTTACCACCCATCAGCGACTCCCCGCTTAATTTTAATAAGATACGTTTGTATTGAGCCATGTTTTGTATATATTTAATATGTAATTCCGCAAAAGTAACGAATAATCCGATATTCGCATAAAAAAGATCGCCCCAACCGGTGTCGGGGCGATCTAAACACTAATCCCGTGTTTTGTAAGCTGCGAGGATTAGCTAAAATTATATGAAACGTTACTGGTTACTTTTTATCTAAGATCTCCAAGGTATCGGCAGCGATCATGAATTCCTCATCCGTAGGAACGACGATGATAGTCACCTTACTGTCCGGAGTGCTGATTACCATCTCCTCGCCACGCATGCCCTCGTTCTTCTCTACATCGATCTTCATGCCCATGTATTCCATGTTCTCACAAACCGCACGACGAGTCGCCCATTGGTTCTCGCCAACACCACCGGTCCAAACCAAGATATCGCAACCACCCATAGCGGCGGCATAAGCGCCTATATATTTCTTGATGCGGTAGTTATATACGTTCAAGGTCATGATCGCACGCGGATTTCCGGCAGCTACGGCAGCCTCGATCTCACGCATATCGGAAGAGATTCCGGAAAGACCGGCAACACCACTTCTCTTATTGATCAAGTCGGAAAGGCCGGCACCATCCATGCCTTCCTTATCCATGATGAAAGACAAAGCACCCGCATCCACGTCGCCGCAACGAGTACCCATCAACAGACCCTCAACCGGAGTCAAGCCCATGGAAGTATCCACGCTCTTACCATTCTTGATAGCGGTGATAGAACCACCGTTACCTACGTGAGCCGTGATAATCTTCTGATCCTCATAAGGAACACCTAAGATCTCGCAAGCACGACGGGATACATATCGATGACTGGTTCCGTGGAAGCCATAACGACGTACGCCATATTTCTTGTACATCTCGTAAGGCAAACCATACATATACGCATAATCCGGCATGGTCTGATGGAAAGCCGTATCAAACACCGCTACTTGAGGAATACCCGGGATCAAAGCCTCCATCGCCCGAACACCCTTCAAGTTAGCCGGGTTATGAAGCGGAGCCAAATCAGAGCACTCGATTACCTTATTGATTACATCCTGATTGATCAATACACTGGAAGCGAACTCCTCGCCACCATGTACCACGCGATGGCCCACGGCATCAATCTCCTTATAGTCCTTGATGCAGCCATAAGTAGCGTCGGTCAACACGCTCAGGATAAACTCGATGCCTTCTTGATGGCCGGGGATCTCTCTCTCGATAACCACCTTCTTGCCATCCTTGTCCGTCAATTTCAAGAACGCGCCCGGCAAACCGATTTTCTCGATACCGCCTTGAGCCATAACCTCACCGGAGGTCATATCGAATAACTTATATTTGATAGAACTACTACCGCAGTTCAATACTAGAATCTTCATATTATTAAGTCGTTAGGATTATTATATTATTTTGCGGATTTCAAACCGATGGATTGATTACAAGCGATCGCTACCATCTTATAAATATCGTCTACGGAGCAACCGCGAGACAAGTCGTTCACCGGAGCAGCCATACCTTGAAGGATCGGACCGACAGCCTCAGCGCCACCCAAACGTTGAACCAGCTTATAAGCGATATTACCCACCTCCAAAGTCGGGAATACCAAAACATTCGCTTTACCGGCGATCTCGCTACCCGGAGCTTTCTTGCTACCTACAGCCTCAACCAAAGCCGCATCGGCCTGCAACTCTCCGTCGATCTTCAAATCCGGAGCCATCTCCTTAGCCAAACGAGTAGCCTCCACTACCTTATCTACCATCTCGTGAGAAGCGCTACCCTTCGTAGAGAAGCTCAACATAGGCTCAACGCCTACGATATTACGAGCCGTAGCGGCGGTAGCGACAGCGATGCTAGCCAACTCTTCCGCATTCGGATTCGGCATAACCGCACAATCGGCAAATACCAAAATACCATCATCCCCATATTGAGGAGTCTTCGTGAACATAAGGAACGCACCGGAAACACACTTCATGCCCGGAGCCGTCTTGATAATTTGCAAAGCAGGACGCAATACATTACCCGTCGTATTCTCAGCGCCGGCGATCTCGCCGTCAGCGTCACCCGCCTTGATCATCAAACAAGCCAAGAACAAAGGATCTTCAACTAGAACCGCAGCCTTCTCGGGAGTCATACCCTTCTTTTGGCGAAGTTGGAAAAGCAAGTCTGCGTACGCGGCTTTCTTCTCGTGATTTTTCGGATCGACAAGAGTTGCCTCACCGATGTGGTTCAGTCCGAAACCAGCCGCCAACTCCTTGATCTCAGCGGGGTTTCCAATTAAGATAATGTCTGCTACACCGTCGGCCAGTAATCGGTCGGCAGCTTTAAGGGTTCTTTCCTCGGTACCTTCGGGAAGAACAATACGCTGCTTGTCAGCTTTAGCGCGCGCAATAATGTCTTGCATTAAATCCATAGCGGAAGATATTTTATATTATTTAATAATTGTACTCGTAATCCGGCTACAAAATTAGGCATAATGCAATATAGAGTTTACAAAATAGGCAAAAGAATTACAGGTAGAGATACCAGTTTCAGATCTTTTAACAGTAATTCGTCACTTCCCGCTCCCCGGAGAGTATTTGTTGCAGTTCTTCCGCTGTCACATTCACACTTAACTTACCTTTATGGGCCACGGAGATCTTTCCTCTCTCCTCCGAGACAATAATAACCAGCGCATCTGTCTCCAATGACATCCCCAACCCGGAACGATGGCGCAATCCCATATCCTTGGGAAGGGTAGCGTTCTGGGCGACCGGCAAGATACAACCGGCCGCCTTGATCCGGTTATCGGCTATGATCATGGCACCATCATGCAACGGGCTGTTCTTAAAGAATATATTCTCGATCAAGCGGGCATTTACATCGGCGTTGAACATCTCGCCCGTATGCTCATAGATAGTCAAGTCCATATCTTGCTGGATCACGATCAAGGCACCCGTCTTTTTCCGGGCCATATTCATACAGGCCAAGACAACAGGAGCGACAAACTTCCCTTCTTTCTCCGGGTCGTCTCCTCGTTTGGAAAAAAGTTTTCCTAGGAATTTCCAGCCCCGGTGCGAACCTAACGCCAACAGGAAACGGCGGATCTCGTCTTGGAAGAGGATTACCAAAACCACGAAACCTACGCTAATAAACTTATCCAAGATGGCCCCCATCAACCGCATCTCCAATACCTGCGAGATCAAGATCCATACGACGATGAATGATACGACTCCACTGAATATAGCCAATGTGCCCGAGCTTTTCATCAACTTATAGGTCTGGTACAGGAAGAAAGCCACCAGCAATACGTCAATCAAGTCTTTTATACCGAAATGCATCCACATAGTTAATTGAGAATTGAAAGTTGAAAATTGAAAATTATTTGTTGGTCATTTGACCTATGACGCGAATGGCTTCCACTGCTTCCCTCACATCATGTACACGAAGGATATTAGCGCCGTTCAAGAGAGCGTACGTATTCAATACAGTCGTTCCGTTCAGGCTATCCGCAGGGGTTCCACCCAGTAATTTATAAATCATGCTTTTACGGGAGACTCCAACTAATAAAGGCAACTCAAAAATAGAGAACTCCTTTAAATGGCTCATCAATTGGTAATTCTGCTCCAACGTCTTACTAAAGCCAAAGCCGGGATCGAGGATGATATCATTCACCCCTAAAAGCCGAAGCTGGCGTACCTTCCGGGAAAAGTACAGCATGATCTCCTCCATCATATCCGGGTAATCAGTATGCCTCTGCATAGTTTGAGGGGTTCCACGCATATGCATCATGATATAAGGCACCTTCAAATCCGCTACCGTTTGGAACATATCCGCATCCAACTCACCGCCGGAGATATCGTTAATGACAGCCACTCCATATTCCTCTACGCAACGACGGGCAATCCCCGCACGAAACGTATCTACGGACACCGGGATATCCGGGTAATGCTTATTTAATATATGTAAGGCAAACTCCAAACGGCGCATCTCTTCCTCCGGGGTAACCTCAGCGGCATCCGGACGGGATGAATAACCACCGATATCGATCCAATCCCCTCCCTCCGATAAGATTTCCCGGATACGGTCCTCGATAGCGGTCTCGGTCTGTTTGCGGCTGCCCGCATAAAAAGAATCAGGGGTAATATTCAAGATTCCCATCACCAACGGTGTCGCTAAAGAAGTAAGTGTCCCTCTAATATTGAGCGTTTTATCTAACATGATCTTTCCTTATTTCCAGCAAAGATACAGGTTTCTCTCTTAAAATCTCCTTCTAGATTCTTCATTCTTTATTTAATTGCTACATTTGCGCCGAATTAGACAGGAATAAATATTTAACGCAATACAGTCATGAGTATTATCGACCTCTATGATTTATTTATACATAACCCTCAAATAACGACAGATAGCCGGAACTGTCCGAAGGGTTCTATCTTCTTCGCCTTAAAAGGTGATAAATTCGACGGAAATCAATATGCCGGGAAAGCCTTGGCATCCGGCTGTGTTTATGCCGTCATAGACAATCCCGATTATTATATAGGTGAACGTACGATCCTTGTTGATAACGTGCTGAAGACCCTGCAACAATTAGCGCACCATCACCGCAAGGTACTGGGGTTGCCGATCATCGGAATTACCGGAACGAATGGCAAGACCACGACCAAAGAGTTATTGGCCGCCGTGCTCTCAACGAAATTCAATTTACTATATACCGAAGGGAATTTCAATAACCATATTGGCGTTCCCTTGACCCTGCTCCGATTGACTCATGACCATGAGATGGCGGTTATCGAGATGGGCGCCAGCCATCCGGGAGACATCAAGGAATTAGTGGATATCGTCCATCCTAACTATGGCATCATCACGAACGTAGGCCGTGCCCATCTGGAAGGCTTCGGTTCTTTCGAGGGTGTGATCCGGACAAAAGGGGAGTTATATGATTATATCCGTCGCTCCAAAGGCAAGATATTTATCAAGAAAGAGAACGAGTACCTTCAGTCTATCGCCAAAGGCATCGAACAAATCACATATGGAAACGGGGATGATGCTTTTGCGTCCGGACAGGTAGTCAGTTGCGATCCTTTCTTAGTGTTCAATTGGAAGCAACAAGGAAAGTTGCATACCGTCGAAACACATATGATCGGTAGTTATAACCTAGATAATGTATTGGCCGCCGTCGCCGTAGGCCGCTTCTTCAAGATCCCGGCAGAGCGTATCAGCCGTGCTATCGCCGCTTACGAGCCTACCAATAACCGTTCTCAGTTCAAGAAAACCGATAATAACGAATTGATTATCGATGCTTACAACGCAAATCCGAGTAGCATGAAAGTAGCTCTGGACAATTTCATCACCATGCCCGTACAGCCTAAAGCTATCATCCTTGGAGATATGCGCGAGCTTGGACCAACTAGCGACGAATTACACGCGGAGGTTGTCGAACAGATCAAGAAAGGCCAGTTCGACAAGGTGTTCCTCTGCGGCGAGCATTTCTCCAAGGTAGGCAAAGAGTTCTCCCCCTTCGCTACCACGGAGGCAATGGTGGAAGAGCTTCGGAAACAGCCGTTAAAGGGCTATCATATCTTGATCAAAGGCTCTCATAGCATGGGGCTGGAGAAACTAGCGGATATCCTATAAGCTATCATCGAACAAGACGGTTTTCAACTTCTGGTACAAGAAGGAGAGAATCAATAAGATAACTCCCAAGATTATAAAGACGACCACCTTCCCGATCGTAGGCAAGAGCCACAGATCCACCATCACCAACTTTAGCAATACGATCGAGAAGGTGGCCAAACTAATCATCCGGACAACTTTCAGATGCAATCGCATTCCCACCGCCATTTGCATAAAACCGGCAAGACTCAACGAGATAGAGAAACCTGCGCTTAATTCATCCGGCAAGCCCAACTGATTCAACAAATTATTCGTTCCCACGGCTAGTAATATCGTAGACAGCAAACAAATATATAAGGTCATCCCATGCGTACGCTTTTCTCTTGCGTCAAATGACTTATAATAGTACCGCCCCAAGACAAAAATATGCCCCCCGATTAAAAGCAAGGAAACCCATAGCAGGAACCGGGGAATAAAGAGATCATCATACCCGACCCACAAAGACATTCCTCCGAACAGGGATAAAGATAGCCCCAAGAGTAGTCCGTATCCCCCCGCATTTCTTGACACAGGCAAATAGCTTTTCCCTAATAAAACATTCGCAGCAAATAAAACCGCCACCGTAAATGTCTCGATATAGCTAAAGGACACGATCGAAGGATCTACATATGAATAGAAATCGAAAACAAAGGCTATATATAATACGACACATCCCGTCAAGAGAGGCCCTTTCGTCGAGATCCTTGCCAGACGTACCAACCAAGCGTCTAACCAATACGATAACCCCGTAAAAATACCGGTAGCGAACAAGCCATTTATAAATAGGGAAGAATCTCCGTACCGAGCCTTCATACATCCGTGGAAGACATCCATTCCGTAAGAGCCCAGCGTCAAGACCGGAAGTACCCAAACGAATATCTCGTAAACCCGCAGACGGAAACGACTATAGAACCAGAGAATAATCATTACCTCTGAAGCCCAAAACAAGGTAATAAAGGTCCCTTCCAGTTGGATCGGGATCGTCACCGATACGAACGTAAGAGCGATACCCAATAACGTATGCATCAAGAAAGTGAAAGGTTCCCCTTTCCGTTTGATCCAAAAGAAAAGAGCGAAGTTAATAGCCGCAACAAAAAGGGTTACCAGACCTTTGTAATTCTGCTCAAGCTCCATATTCTGCAGGAGACAAAGGGCAAAGAACAGGAATACGAAATTGTTCAATCCGATCACTCCTAATAAATATTGATTGATCCCCCGGATATTGATTCGCACGATGGAAGCGACCGATAATAAGAAGATCAAATAGAAGGCGATAGAGAAAATAAGTAAATGCGTTAATTGGACACTTCCCATCAAATCCAGATCCGCAGCATACGTATAACCCGCAAAGACGATCCAAGTCAAGGCAAAACAAATTACAGGCAATTCCCCCCACTTCTTATAGATAGATAGCCCGAACATCCCTAGGTCCAAGATCATGACATAAGTAAACAGCACCCAATAACTTCCATCCCCGCTGCCCACTAAGAATGGAGCGATAAATCCACCCACCAAAGCGATAATCGCCAGTTCCCTACGATTATAGAGTATAGATAAAGACGACATAAACCCGGTAAACAATACAAGCAAGATAAAAGCGACCGTTTGGCTGAACAGCCCGTAATAATGATAGGCGATCGCCACCGTTACATAAAAGATCGCAAAAGCGCCTCCCGCCAGCAAAGAGCTAAAGGTACGATAGGAATCCTTCAAACGCCAAGCCACGAATAGAAGTAATCCGCCCATCCCAAAGCCAAGGATCGTACGCAAGGTCTCGTTTATCCATTCCTTATCTATCGCATACTTCACGAAAAGACCCATACCCAAGACGAGTATCAGGATACCGATTTTACCGAATAAATTCTCACCGATATATTTCTCATAATTGACAGGCTTCCGCACCTTCTGGGGTTGAAGATTTCTCGCAGGTTCGACAATCGCCTTTACAGGTTCAGGTTGTACGAAAACTTCCGGCTCTTTCAAGGTCTCAGGCTCCGGTTCCTTTATCTCGTCCGCAACTTCCGAACTATTCTCCAAACGTCTACGCAAGGCAGCGATCTCTTTCGATAATTCCTCCGTCTTCTCCTGTGATTTGGATATCTTATTACGCAAGTTTATCCAAATCATGATCAGTAATAGAAGTATCAGTAAGGTATATTCCATAAACTCTAAAATTATAAGCTTGCCGCAATATACGCATTTATTTATATAAAAGCTTTCCGAACCATAAAAAAGTCCCGACGATACGAATATCGCCGGGAGCAATTTTTTATCCGGTTTCCTTCCTCACGGAAATACTATCGGAAGAACTTTTTTACTTTAGTATTAACCACACGTTCCCCCATCACGGGATACTTTGTTGCGTGGAAATTATTTAATTAAATATATTTAGATAGAGACGGGACGTGCCCGCCTCTACTGTATCATTTCGAATAAAATAATTATTTAACAACCACCTTAACAGCAGCCTCACCCTCTACAGCTACAGCTACGATACCGGCAGGTACAGCGATTGTAGCGTTATCGGAGGTAAGAACAGTCTCAGCGACAACCTTACCTAAGATATTCGTGATAACGATAGACTTACCGGCTGCGCCTTGAACGGTTACAGTACCGTTGCCGGCTACGATAGATACGCCTTCAGCGTTAGCGCCTTCGATAGATGTTACCATATCCTCAGCATCAGTCTTCTGATATGCGTTGAAGATCAAGGCACCGTCAGAACCAGTCTTAGCTGCGCTGAACTCTGAATCACCACGAGTTAATACCAAGCAACCGTTCTGCATCTTCAACCATGCGGCATATTGAGGAGCTATGGAACCGGCCTTAACTTCCTTGTAACCTGCAGTAGCCTTACCTTTATTACCCGTAACAGCAGCGTCAGCAGTCTCGGAATAAATGTTAGACTCGAACATGAACTCATTGTTCTCACCCTCTTTACCATCCTCGTAAGCTTGAGCGGCCTTATCCGGATTTACGTAACGGAATGACCAAGTTACGTTCTTATGGTTGTCGCCTCGCAAGTTTACAATATATGTCTCGTTGATCTTAGCTTTCTCATAAGCTTTGATAATTGTCTCAACATTCAACTCTTCCGGTTTCATGTTAGCGAAATCATTCACCAAGATGAACAAACTGTCGCCTGCGTGGATAGCCTTTACGAAACCAACGCGAGTATAACCACCGTCAATATCCATATACGGAGTCTTGTATTCCTTGCCTTTAATAAGGGCAGAGTCACCGAAACTTACCAAATACTTACCGTAGTTGAAGCCTTGGCTAGCAGGAGTAGCATGTGAGCATTTATCTGCCTCTACAGGATTTCCGGCGTTGTCGAAATGATTATGAGCATATGTACAAGGAACACCCGGAGTACCGGCTTGATCCTGCCGAGCTACAGACACCAAATATTGAGGCTTGATATTGCCAGCGCCACGGTTTACCCAAGCGGTATCAACGATGAACGCCAATTTACCATCAGCTTTCTCCTTATTCCAGATACCAGCGTAATCAACCTTCTTATCTGTCAAGTTCTTATTCCACTCATCCATCAAGTATTCCTTACGGATCTTTTCTACGAAGAATAAGCTGTCAGCTGTCTCGCTCTCTTCCAACTCGGCGTTGTCGAAACGACGATACAATGGAGAGTTGTCAACCTCTACCGCAAAAGCGGAAGTACGGATCTCATTGTCAGTGCCATCATCGAACTTATCATTCAACTTTCCTTCCGTCAAATCCAACGTGTTATCATCCACAGAAACCTTGACAGTAGCATAATCCGTTGATTTGTGTTTTTGTTCAGCAACTGAAGTTAATTCAATCTCGTCAAATATGACTTTACTTTCATCTTCATTCAACGTATACACATAAGCCTTCTTGATCTCGCTGTTGTCCTTAATTAAACGATAGCCATCCTTGTCGTAAAGAAGCGTATTTTCTTCGTCTTTCACTTTAGCAAGCTCCTTACCATCGATCTTACCTTCCTTAACCTCTTTACCTAAATAATCAGAAGTGAAGAATGAGCCCTCACCAACTGCATGCGTACGCTCCACAGCCTTCACTAACGCATAGTAATGCTTGCCATTATCGCAATTGTTCTCTTTCAAGAAGAACAAAGTAGGCTCGGATTTCATCATATACTTTTTAGCGTCAGAGTCATAAGAGATATAATGTCCCTTGCCATCAGATACATAGTAAGCGTTTCTTACCAAGCCATTCTCATAGCCATATTTGTCATCCTTGACTTTCAAGATCAAACGGAAATTGGACTTGCCATCATTCTCGTCTACACGTACGATAGAGTCCTTGCCTGCCGGGGTGTATAAATATTTGTCTAATGACAAGCCATGCAAGTAATTAAATGTATAGGTCTGCACCATAGCCTCGTTAGCGGTTACGTACTTATAACCCAACTTCGTATCCTTGACTAATTCGTCCGCTACCTTCGTGAAGGTCAATGTATCGGGCATTGTTCCATTGAAATAAAAGACATCACCGCTACCTTCCACCGCATAGAATTGGGTTGAAGTCTTAGGCAAAACACTTTCAGCAGACGCATCAGCTCCCCAATCATTGAACTCTCGGTTCTTGATCGTGACCGCAGACGTAGTAGAAACTCCATTCTTTTTAACCACCCATTGAGCAGCCGGCATATGATTGAAATCTTGTCTCTTAGCCTGATCAGCCCAGCCGAAATCACCAGCAAGGTTAGCCAACGCATAAGTACCGTTTTGGGCGAACTTCGGATTTCCTGCCTTAGCCTTAAACTGGACCGTATAAACACCATCGGGGATTGTAGTCGGTTTCAAACCTGTGAAACTCGTACCGATAGTAATCTTTACGTTTTGAGTTACCACACCTGTTTTTTCTTTTTCCGTCTCATCCGTATTCAATGACAATACATTTACACTGGCTAGACTAGCCATATAAATATACTTGTCGTTTACTACGTTTTCAGCGGATTGCCATTTCGCATTATCAAAGCTGTCCTTTATTCTTTTAGCATAAGCGGCATCTGTCTCATCCTCTCTGCGAGGCACTTGGTGCATAGCGTCCTTCACTTGGACATAAAGCTTGTCATCTACTGCATTATAAGTAAACTTATACTTATAAGAGCCTTGCAAACGTCCGTTCTTTAGAGTTGTATATGTAACTGATTCACCCTCCACGGTACCCGTAATAGATTTCGTATCCTTTAAAGAGCCATCGTCGTTTTTAGGCCCATAGGCATCATACGTATAAGTAAGCAAGGAACCATCTGTTTCCGTACCGCCATAATAAGTGGTATCAACAACAACATACAACTGCGCATCATCTTTTTTCTGGTCTTTAGCCTGTAAAAGTACATAGCCTTCAGTAGCGTCTTCCGCAACAAGGTCGGTCGCCGTCAAATGATTTTTCTTTCCAGAAGTAACCTCCGGAGTCATATTCAAACGGAAAGAGTTTTCAACTGCCGATTGCAACAAGGTATTTAAATCCTTTGCTCCTAATTCTAACTCCTGCGGAATATTACCTTGGTTCAATCCGATAGATAATACAGATGTTCCCGTTAAAGAAGTACTTGATCCCTTAACCAAGATCATCTTGCCATCAAACGATCTGGTCGCCAGATAAACATATTTATTACCATCCACATAAGAAACCAAAGTTTTGCCGCTGCCGTCAAGATCTTTCACTACCCACTCCGTAGCGCTACCCCCTAAAGTGGCTACGGCCGCCTCCTTAACTTTCTTAGCGGTTTTAGCCGCATCTACCGTTTCACCGTCTTCTTGCATAACAGCCTCTGCCGCCAAAGAAGGATCTACAGCGAAAGTCAAGCCTGTATTCTTGTTCACAAAAGAATAAACCGTTTGACCTAAAACGGTCTTCTTCTCCGAAACTGTCCAAGTAGCCTTGTTTAAGTTCTCCAATGTAAACTGAGAAGTCCCAGTCTCCTTTGTAATATAACCGAAGGTCGTTCCTTTTGTGATACCTAAGAACTTCGCCTCAGAACCGTTTTGAAACAAAACGGCCTCCCCTTTTTTAGGCGTTATCGTCGCATTAGGATCCGGAGTTTCTTCCGCAGCCATTGTAGCTTGCGGAGCAACTGGAGTTCCGACATACGCCGCTACCGTACCTACAGAGAAAGCAGATACAAGCATGGCGCTAGCCAAAAACGTTGTAAATTTCTTGTTCATAAATCGAAAATTTAATATTAATAATAGTGTTAATTAAATATCATTCAAGACCTTAACAAATCGTCGCTATTTAAAAACGACTAGTCTAAACGATCGTCTAAATCTTGCGTTTTTTGAGCGTCGAA
>OGNS01000351.1_pt1 | contig 30930 bp, 28 predicted proteins | sample 1573571 | NCBI WGS metagenome assembly OGNS01 (sample SAMEA2581890, study PRJEB24529) | metagenome | biome: Human gut stool | place: China | collected 2011 | reverse complement strand
AGGAAGAAAACCTGACGGGTGAGGGAGAGCAGCATTCCTTTGACTGGTTTTCCGATTGCGGCAAAGAAATTGGATGATAATAACTGTACGCCGTTTAAGAGGACCATAAACAGGAAAATCCGCATAAATTTGACGGCAAACTCAAAATAAAGAGCATCTCCCGTTCCGAACAGGGAGATAATCTGGCGTGGACACAGCTGGAACAAAAGAAATCCAATCAGAGATATGACCAGATTACACTGAATTGCCAGTTTATAAACGCCGCGGACACGATCATACTGTTTTGCACCGTAGTTGAACCCGATGATTGGCTGGGAGCCCTGAGAGATCCCGATGATGACTGCCAGCAGGATCGCATTTGTTTTCATAACAATTCCACAAGCTGCCAGCGGGATTTCTTTTCCGTAAGGAGAAAGTGCTCCATAATAGGTCAGTGAATTATTCAGTACGATCTGTACAAATGTGAGCGCTACCTGATTTAAACTGTTGCTCATGCCGAGGGAAGCGATTTTTAAACAAAGCTTTCTGTGAAGCCGGAAATAATGCGCTTTTAGTTCCACATTTCGGAATCGCTTTAAATAGCTGACGGCAACCAGACAGGATACAATCTGTCCGATGATCGTTGCCCACGCAGCACCTGCAACTCCCAGTTTAAAGATAAAAATAAAGACCGGATCCAGTATGGTGTTGATGATCGCACCGATCAGCATACAGGTCATGGAAAATTTCGGACTTCCGTCTGCCCGGGCGAGGTTGCTCATCCCATTGTTGACAATCAGAAACGGCATACCGATTGCGGTGATCCGGGTGTATTCTTTGGCATATGGCATGATTTCAGCTGTTGCACCGAATGCGGTGAGCAGCGGAACGAGAAAAATCTCGATCAGTACGGCGTAGATCACACCAAAGACAAGCATCATCGTAAATGCAGTCCCTACGACCTGCGCGGCGTCCTCTTTTTCGCCGGCTCCCAGATTCAGGGAAAACAGTGAAGCGCTTCCGATGCCGATCAGAAGTGCGATGGCAAGAGAGATGGTGGTCAGAGGAAACGCAACATTAGTAGCTGCATTACCGAGATAGCCGACTCCCTGGCCGATAAATACCTGGTCTACGATGTTATACAAAGAACTGACAAGCATTGCGATAATGCTTGGGACTGCAAAAGATTTCAGCAGCCTTGGCAGTTTTTCATAACCCAGCGGATTTTCTTTTTGTATCGAATTCATATAAATCCCCTTCCTGAAAATGTTTACATTTTATTATAGGGCAAAAAATTTTTGTGTGCAAGATGGAGCAACCATTGAAAAACCGACCCAGGGATCCGATATTGCAGTCAGAATTTATGAACTGGAAGTGTATGGGTGTATGGATCGGATTAGGAAGAAAGATTTTAACGTAATAAGGCTGTGACTTGTTTGGAGTCACAGCCTTCCTGTATCTAAGAACAAAATTTCTTTTTTATTCTGCAGAAGATATTTCTTATGCCGATTGTAAGAAATGTGATAAAACCGCAGAATAAACATAAAAATCCAACAGGCAGTAAGAAAAAGTTTTCATGTAAAATCCCCTGTGTATCAATATATTCTACTGACACAGCTTTTAGAAAAATACAGGCAATTCCAAAGCAAAGGAAGATTCCGCCAATGGCAATAGAAATTAGATTCATTTTTGCTCTTCTTGTTTCGCTTCCATCCTTGATTAGTTTTTCGGTTAAATTGTTCATTGTATTTCCTCCTAATATCAGATCATCAAGTGAAACGGAAAATAGCTTTGAAATTGCGATGATCAATTCCAGGTCAGGCAGATTTTTATTGTTTTCCCAATTGGAAACAGCTTGCCTTGAAACACCCAGATGATTTGCTAATTGCTCTTGAGTCAATTTCCTTTCCAATCGCATTTGTTTGATTTGTTTTCCAAAATCCACGATAGATACCTCCCATGTTCGCTTGAATTTGTAATCACTGTAAATGAATCGTCGTTTTTTAGCAAGCAAGAGTTGCTTGCAGCCCTGTTTTTCAGGTCAAACGCTGCTTGCAATGCGCAGAAAATACCAAGGGCTATTATACGGTATGCGTGGAAATATTACAATTGTTTTCAATTTGAAAAGGGGAGAGTGACAGTTTATTGGTTACTGTTAAAAATGAAAAAACAGGATTGACAAATTTATTTTTTGTGATATAGTTTGACTATCAAAGTATTTTAAAGCAAAAATATTTTGAAACAAAAATAATGGAGAAGAAAGATGACAGGAAGAATATGCGGAACCGGCTCCTATGTGCCGGCCAGAATTGTAGAAAATGACGAGCTGGCAAATCTGGTGGATACGAATGACGCCTGGATTCGCGAGCGGACGGGAATTGCAAGAAGACATCTTGCAGAGAATGAGACGACTTCGTATATGGCGGCAGAGGCGGCGAAAAGAGCACTTGCACAGTCAGACATCCCGGCGGAGGATGTGGATCTGATCCTGGTGGCAACCTCCACACCCGAGAACGTTTTTCCATGCACGGCATGTGAGGTACAAAGAGAGATTCATGCAGAGCATGCGGCGGGATTTGATCTGAATGCGGCGTGCAGTGGATTTTTGTTTGCGCTTCAGACTGCACAGGCGTACATTCAGGCAGGAATTTACAGGACAGTGCTGGTGATCGGTGTGGACAGTATGTCACATATGGTGGACTGGAGTGACAGAAGTACCTGCATTTTGTTCGGGGACGGGGCCGGAGCTGTGGTGCTTCGCGAATCGAAGGGAGGTCTGTTTGTGCAGGCTGCGCATTCGGACGGCGCAAAAGGAGATGTTCTGACAGGATGCAGCCGGCACAGAAAAAACTGGGATCATCCGGATGAAGCAAAGGCAGCGTACATTCAGATGGACGGACAAAGCGTATTTAAATTTGCAGTCAGGAGGGTGCCGGAAATTGTGGAAGAGCTGCTTGAAAAAGCCCAGATCCAAAAAGAAGAAATTTCGTATTTCTTTTTACATCAGGCGAACAGAAGGATCATTGAGGCTGCGGCAAAGCGGACCGGAGTGGATATTTCGAGATTTCCCATGAACCTGCAGGAATACGGAAACACCTCAGCGGCAAGTATTCCCATTCTTCTGGATGAGTGGAACAAAAAAGGATTGCTCAAAAAGGGAGATAAGCTGGTGCTTGCCGGATTTGGAGCAGGACTTTCCTGGGCGGGAAGTCTATTGGAATGGTAAAAGAAAGGAAGAAAATTATGTTAGAAAAAATCAAAGAAATTACAGCAGAATCATTAGGAGCAGACGCAGGAACAATTACAGAGGAGACATCCTTTAAAGAAGATCTGGGAGCAGATTCTCTGGATCTGTTTGAAATGGTGATGGCGTTTGAAGAAGCATTTGAGGTAGAGATTCCGTCGGAAGATCTGGAGCAGATTCAGACAGTAGGAGACGTTGTAAAATATCTGGAAGCACACAAATAGAAGGAAGGATACTGGCATGAAGACAAAGATTACCACACTTTTGGGGATTGAATCTCCTGTTGTACAGGGAGGTATGGCCTGGGTTGCGGAGAGTCATCTGGCAGCGGCAGTTTCTAATGCCGGAGGGCTTGGGATCATCGGAGCAGCCAGTGCGCCTGCCGAGTGGGTGCGCGCTCAGATTCAGGAAGTGAAAAGAAGAACCGACAAGCCGTTTGGCGTCAATATTATGCTGATAAGCCCTTATGCGAAAGAAGTGGCAGAGCTGGTGGCAGAAGAAAAAGTTCCGGTTGTGACAACGGGAGCGGGTTCGCCGGAAAAATATATGAGTCTCTGGAAAGAGGCTGGAATCAAAGTGATTCCGGTGGTTGCGTCTGTTGCCCTTGCGAAGCGGATGGAGCGGTGCGGAGCAGATGCACTGGTGGCAGAAGGCACAGAAGCAGGCGGGCATATCGGCGAGAATACGACCATGGTGCTGGTACCTCAGGTAGTCGATGCGGTGAATGTACCGGTCATTGCGGCCGGTGGAATTGCAGACGGACGGGGGATGGCTGCGGCATTCATGCTGGGAGCAGAAGGGGTACAGATTGGTACCAGGTTTGTGGCATCCAGAGAAGCACAGGTTCACGAAAACTATAAAAACTGTATTATAAAAGCCAGAGATATTGATTCCAGAGTCACCGGACGAAGCACTGGGCATCCGGTTCGTGCGCTTCGCAATCAGATGACAAAAATATACCTGGAAAAAGAACAGGCGGGGGTTCCGTTTGAAGAACTGGAGCTTTTGACGCTGGGGGGGCTTAGAAAAGCGGTTGTGGACGGAGATGTGACAAATGGAAGTGTGATGGCAGGCCAGTCTGCGGCAATGGTAAAAGAGATACTTTCCTGTGAGGAGATCATACAGAATCTCACCGAGCAGGCAGAAAAATTGTTAAAAGGAGTTTCCAAGCATGAGTAAAATAGCATTTATGTTTCCCGGACAGGGAGCGCAGACAGCCGGAATGGGAAAAGATTTTTACGAACATAGCGAGATTGCGAGAAATATCATTGACCGATCATCCGGGCTTCTGAAGCTGGATATGAAATCCTTGTGTTTTGAGGAAAATGAAAATCTTCATCAGACGGAATATACCCAGGCAGCACTTGTTACGGTCTGTATGGCAATGGAGCAGGTGCTGCGTGAAGCCGGTGTGAAGCCGGATGTAACAGCAGGGTTGAGTCTGGGAGAATATTGTGCCATTGCTTCGGCAGGAGGGATGCAGATCGAGGATGCGATCCTGGCAGTTCGAAAGAGAGGCATTTTGATGCAGAACGCCGTTCCGGATGGAAAAGGCGCGATGGCTGCGGTACTTGGCCTGGATGCCGAAAAGATTGAAGCCGCGATCGCTGGAATTGAAGGAGTGAGTATTGCAAACTATAACTGCCCGGGGCAGATTGTGATTACCGGATGGAAAGAAAGTGTAGAGCAGGCAGGGGCAGTTTTAAAGGATGCAGGAGCAAAACGGGTACTTCCGTTAAACGTCAGTGGTCCATTTCATTCTCCGATGTTACAGGAAGCGGCAGGACAGTTAAAAGAGGTACTGGATCAGATTGAATGTTCACCACTTCAGATCCCGTATGTGACGAATGTGACCGGGCGGTATGTTTCGGATATCGAGGAAACAAAAGAATTGCTTATACAGCAGATCGCAGCACCGGTTCGCTGGCAGCAGAGTGTGGAAGAGATGATTAGACAGGGTGTGGATACCTTTGTAGAGATTGGACCAGGACGTACGTTATCCGGATTTTTACGGAAGATCAACCGTGATGTGAAGGTATATCAGGTTTCCACATGGGAAGATATTGAGAAAGCAGGAAAAGAATTATGTTAGAACAGAAAGTGGCGGTCGTAACAGGAGCTTCCCGTGGAATAGGAAGAGCAATTGCAGAAAAACTGGCAGAAGAGGGCGTTTTTGTTGTCATCAATTACCGTGGCAATGAAGAACAGGCAAAACAGGTGCAGCAAACAATTAAAGAACAAGGGGGAAATGCAGGAATCTATGGATGTGATGTTTCTGATTTTTCTGCCTGTGAAGCATTTTTTAAAGATGTGATAGAAACTTATGGAAGACTGGATATTCTGGTTAACAATGCAGGGATCACGCGAGACGGACTGCTCATGAAAATGACGGAATCCGATTATGATGCGGTACTTCAGACGAATTTAAAGGGAACCTTTAACGGAATCCGGTTTGCATCCAGGCAGATGCTTCGTCAGAAGTCAGGGCGGATCATCAATATTTCTTCGGTATCCGGTATTCTGGGGAATGCAGGGCAGGCAAACTACAGTGCGTCCAAAGCAGGTGTGATTGGGCTGACCAGATCTGCGGCAAGAGAACTCGCATCCAGAGGAATTACAGTCAATGCAGTGGCTCCAGGATTTATCAAAACAGAAATGACAGAAGTTCTTTCTGAACAGGTGCAGAATCATGCAAAAAGTCAGATTCCGCTGGGGAGTTTTGGAAATCCGGAAGATGTGGCAGAAGCGGTCTGGTTTCTTGCATCAGACAAAGCAGGATATATCACCGGACAGGTATTGAATGTGGATGGCGGTATGGCAATGTAGAAAAGGAGAACAGTATGAAAAGAAGAGTGGTAGTGACCGGGCTTGGAGCAGTGACACCTGTGGGAAACACAGTGGAGGAGTTCTGGAGCAGTGTGCGTGAAGGAAAGGTGGGAATCGGTCCCATCACAAAGTTTGATACTTCGGAATACAAGGTAAAACTGGCGGCAGAGGTGAAAGGATTTTCGGCAAAAGAGCGGATGGATTTCAAAGCAGCGAAGCGAATGGAGCCGTTCGCTCAGTATGCAGTAGCCGCGGCAAAGGAAGCCTTTGAAGATGCGAAAATTGATATGAGCCAGGAGAACCCGTATCGGGCGGGGGTGATCGTTGGTTCAGGAATCGGAAGCCTTCAGGCTGTGGAGACAAATTACGAAAAAATTCTGCAGAAAGGGCCATCCAGAGTGAATCCTCTGATGGTTCCGCTGATGATTTCCAATATGGCAGCAGGAAATGTTTCCATTCAGCTGGGATTCAAAGGAAAATGTACCAGTGTTGTGACAGCATGCGCATCAGGAACCCACTGTATCGGAGACGGATTTCGTGCGATTGCATATGGAGATCTGGATCTCTGCGTGGCAGGAGGTGCAGAAAGCTGTATCTGCCCAAGCGGCGTGGCAGGATTTACGGCGCTGACCGCGCTTTCGGATTCTGAGGATCCAGAGAAAGCCTCCATTCCTTTTGACAAAGACAGAAATGGATTTGTGTTAGGGGAGGGAGCAGGGATCGTAATGCTGGAAGAACTGGAGCATGCGAAAAAGCGGGGAGCCAGAATTTATGCAGAAGTTGTCGGATACGGGGCAACGGGAGATGCGTACCATATTACGTCTCCGGCAGAAAACGGAGAGGGAGCCGGGATGGCGATGAAGCTTGCGATGGAAGAGGCAGGCGCACAGCCGGAGCAGATCGATTACATCAATGCACATGGAACGAGTACCCATCACAATGATCTGTATGAGACAAGAGCAATCCGGTATGCACTGGGAGCAGCGGCAGATCAGGTTGTTGTCAATTCTACGAAATCGATTATCGGACATCTTCTGGGAGCAGCCGGCGGGGTGGAATTTGTTACATGCGTGAAAAGTATCCAGGATGGATTCATCCACCAGACCATGGGAACCAAAGAGACAGAGGAAGAGTGCAGTCTGGATTATGCAATCGGCGCACCGGTTGAAAAAGAAATCACATATGCGCTGACGAATTCTCTCGGGTTTGGAGGACACAATGCGTCACTGTTGCTGAAAAAATATGAAGGGTAGTGTAGATAATATGAAATTTGAGCAGTTGGTAGAACTGATCCAGACAGTTTCATCCTCGAATCTCGGGGAATTCAAATATGAAGAGGGAGACTTTAAGATTTCTTTAAAAAAAGAAAAAGGGGAAGTCAGACTTGCAGAGCAAAGTGAGTCTGTGCCGGCCAGAGCATCAGAGCAGCCACAGGATTCTTCGGAGAAAAAATCGGGAAATGTGATCAAATCCCCGCTGGTGGGAACCTTCTATGCATCACCGGCAGAGGATGCAGATCCGTTTGTACAGGTGGGAGAGCAGGTACAGAAAGGAAAGATTCTGGCAATCGTGGAAGCAATGAAGCTGATGAATGAGATTGAAAGTGAGTTTGACGGAACGATAGAAGAAATACTGGTAGAAAACGGAGCGCCGGTAGAATACGGACAGCCGCTTTTTATCGTGAGATAGGCAGGTGCAGAATATGAAAGCATTGAACATTGAACAGATACAGGAAATCATTCCTCACAGACATCCGTTTTTACTTGTGGATGCGATTGAAGATTTTGAACCCGGAGAATTTGCGGTGGGATATAAGTGTGTGACTTACCGGGAAGAATTCTTCCGGGGACACTTTCCAAAGAAAGCAGTGATGCCGGGAGTTCTTATTTTAGAGGCTCTGGCACAGGTCGGTGCAGTCGCTATCTTAAGTGTCCCGGAAAATCAGGGGAAGATCGCATTTTTCGGAGGTGTGCAGAACTGCAGATTTAAAGGAATGGTATTTCCGCGAGACAAACTGAAGCTGGAGACAAAGATCATCAAACGAAAAGGGCCGGTAGGAGTCGGGGAAGCAGTGGCATCTGTGAATGGAAACGTGGTAGCCAGTGCACAGCTGACATTTATGGTAGGTGAGTAGAGATGATAGAAAAAATATTGATTGCAAACAGAGGTGAGATTGCAGTCCGGATCATTCGGGCATGCCGGGAGATGGGCATTCTGACTGTGGCTGTTTATTCAGAGGCAGACAAAGAAGCACTGCATACACAGCTGGCGGATGAGGCAGTGTGTATCGGTCCGGCGCCGTCTGCACAAAGCTATCTGAGTATGGAAAATATATTAAGTGCCACGCTGACATCCGGTGCAGATGCGATCCATCCGGGATTTGGATTTCTGTCAGAAAACAGCAGATTTGCAGAGCTTTGTGAAAAATGTGGAATCATCTTTATCGGACCGTCTTCTTCTGTGATTCAAAAACTGGGAAATAAATCGATTGCCAGGCAGACTATGGAAGCAGCCAATGTACCGGTTATTCCCGGATGCAGTGAATGTATATACGAAGCAGATCACGGGAAACGAATTGCCGGGGAAGTGGGATATCCTGTGATGATCAAAGCAGCACTTGGAGGCGGTGGGAAAGGAATGCGTACCGCATATTCAGAGGCAGAATTTGAGTCAGCATTTCTGACGGCTCAGAGTGAGGCAAAAAATGCCTTTGGTGATGATGCCATGTATATTGAACATTTTATCGAGCATCCGCGTCATATTGAATTTCAGATTCTGGCAGACAAGCATGGAAATGTAGTGCATCTGGGAGAGCGGGACTGTTCGATCCAGAGGAATCATCAGAAGCTGATCGAGGAATCTCCATCTTCGGCGTTAAATCCGAAGCTGCGTAAAGCAATGGGAGAGGCGGCTGTGCGGGCGGCAAAGGCAGCAGGGTATACCAATGCGGGAACGATTGAGTTTCTGCTGGAGAAAAGCGGATCCTTTTATTTTATGGAAATGAATACCCGGATTCAGGTAGAGCATCCGGTCACAGAGTGGGTGACGGGAATTGATCTGATTAAGGAGCAGATTCGGATCGCAGATGGAGAGAAGCTAAAAGTTTCGCAGGAAGACATTTCCTTAAACGGTCATGCTATTGAATGCAGAATCAATGCTGAGGATCCGGCAAAGAATTTCCGCCCTTCTCCGGGAACTATCACGGATGTCTATCTGCCGGGCGGAAAAGGGGTGCGGATTGATACGGCGATCTACAGTGGATATACAGTGCCGCCGTATTACGATTCCATGCTGGCAAAGCTGATCGTGCATGCCAAAAGCAGAGAAGAAGCAATTCTGAAAATGCGAAGTGCATTGGGTGAAGTGATCATTGAGGGAATTCAGACCAATGTGGATTATCAGTATGACATTTTACATCATCCCGATTTTGTAAGTGGAAATACCGATATTGAATTTATTGAAACAATGGAAAATCAGTAAAAAGGAAGCAAGTGTATGAAACTGCAGAATATGTTTAAGAAAAATCGAAAAAGTTATATTCCGCTGAAAAGCGAACGGCCGGAAGTTCCGGAAGGACTTCTGAAGAAGTGCAATAAATGCGGCGCTGCGATTCTGACGGAAGAGGTAAAAAGTGCAGGCTATATCTGTCCGAAATGTCAGGGGTACTTCCGGGTGCACGCATATGAAAGAATCCGGATGACTGTGGATGAAGATTCCTTTGAAGAGTGGGAGAAAGACATGGAATTTGTCAATCCGCTGGAGTTTAGGGGATATGAGGAAAAGGTAAAAAGTCTGAAGGAAAAAACCGGACTTTCAGAAGCTGTTGTGACCGGAAAAGCATCTATCGAGGGCAATCCGGCGGTGATCGCGGTGTGTGACGGGCGGTTTCTGATGGCGAGCATGTGACATGTTGTGGGAGAAAAGATCACAAGAGCGGTGGAACGCGCCACAAAGGAACAGCTCCCGGTGATTATATTTGCCTGTTCCGGCGGTGCCAGAATGCAGGAGGGAATTGTATCTCTGATGCAGATGGCGAAAACGGCAGCGGCATTAAAACGGCACAGTGATGCGGGACTTCTCTATGTTTCGGTGCTGACAGATCCGACCACAGGCGGGGTGACTGCCAGCTTTGCAATGCTGGGAGATGTAATCCTGGCAGAGCCGAAGGCGCTGATTGGATTTGCAGGTCCGAGAGTCATTGAACAGACCATTGGAGAAAGACTGCCGAAAGGCTTTCAGCGTTCTGAATTTTTACTGGAACACGGCTTTATCGATCGTATCGTAGAGCGAAAAGAGATGAGAACGGTTCTTGAAAATATTCTGCAGATGCATCATACCGCTCAAAATCCTGTTATTCAAAAGCCTGTACAGACAGTGGAAAAAGAACGGCAGTCTGTACAGGAAAAAGATGCGTGGGAACGGGTCACAATTTCCAGAAAAAATGACCGGCCTGTAGGACAGGATTATATCCGTATACTTTTTTCCGATTTTCTGGAGTTTCATGGAGACCGCTGTTATGGAGATGATACTGCAATCATTGGTGGAATCGCGAGGTTTGCGGGGATTCCAGTTACAGTGATCGCACAGGCAAAGGGAAAATCTACCAAAGAAAATGTAGCGCATCATTTTGGAATGCCGTCTCCGGAAGGATATCGAAAAGCACTTCGTCTGATGAAGCAAGCCGAGAAATTTAAACGGCCGATTCTTCTGTTTGTGGATACACCGGGGGCATTTTGTGGTATAGAGGCAGAAGAGCGGGGGCAGGGAGAAGCCATTGCAAGAAACCTGTTTGAAATGTCATCCATGAAGGTTCCGATTCTGTCTGTTGTGATTGGAGAAGGCGGAAGCGGAGGTGCATTGGCACTGGCAGTCGCGGATGAAGTCTGGATGCTGGAAAATGCGATATATTCTGTGCTGTCTCCGGAAGGGTTTGCGAGTATCTTGTGGAAAGACAGTAAACGCGCAAGTGAAGCGGCAGCGGTGATGAAATTGACAGCAGCAGACCTGAAGAAACTTGGCGTGATTGAAGCTGTCATTGCGGAACCAGAAGTGTATACAGAAGAAACCATGCAGTCTGTGGTTTTTGTTCTTCAAAAAAAGATCACAGAGTTTCTGGATACGCACTGCAATTTCTCACCTGAGGAGCTGGCGGCGCAGCGTTACGAGCGTTTCCGGAAGATGTAGCAACATAAAAATACCATAGAAAGAAGTGAAATATGGAAAACTTAAAAATCGGAGAAAAAATAACAAAAGTTCCTTTGATCCAGGGCGGAATGGGTGTGGGAATCAGTCTGGGAAGGCTGGCGGGAAGTGTGGCGAAAGCCGGCGGAATCGGAGTGATATCCACTGCTCAGATCGGATATCGGGAACCGGATTTTGATAAACATCCGGAGGAGGCCAACCTTCGTGCGATTGGAAAAGAAATGCAAAAAGCACGTCAAATTTCAGAAAACGGAATCATCGGATATAACATTATGACGGCTTTAAAAGGATATGCAGATCATGTAAAGGCAGCAGTAAAAGCAGGTGCAGACTTGATCATATCCGGTGCAGGACTGCCTGTGGACCTTCCGGCACTGACAGAAGGCAGTGCGGTGAAAATTGCGCCCATTGTATCCACAGCACGTTCTGCGCAAGTGATCTTGAAATACTGGGATAAAAAATATGGAAGGACGGCGGATCTGATTGTGGCAGAAGGGCCTCTTGCAGGAGGTCATCTTGGATTTACAGAGGCGGAACTGGACAAGTGGAAAGGGGATGCCTACCATATGGAGTTCGGGAATATTCTGGACGTGGTACGGCAGTATGCGAAGAAGTACAAGTGCCGGATTCCGGTGATCGCAGCAGGCGGAATTTATGACAGAAGTGATGTCCAAAGGATGGAGCAGCTTGGAGCGGATGGGGTTCAGGTGGCAACCAGATTTGTTACAACAAAAGAATGTGATGCCCACCGGAGGTATAAAGAAGCGTATCTGAAAGCTGTAAAAGATGAGATTGCCATTGTGAAAAGTCCGGTCGGAATGCCGGGAAGAGCCATCTTGAATCCCCTCATGAAACGTGTTATGCTTGGAGAGAAAATAGAACACAGTTCCTGTCACAGATGTCTTGCAAAATGTAACCCTTCTCAGATACCATACTGCATTACAGACAGCCTGATCGCCGCGGTGAAAGGAGACATAGAAAACGGACTTATCTTTTGCGGCGCCAACGCATGGAAGGCAGCGAAGATTGAGACCGTAGAGGAAGTGGTGGCATCATTGTTTGCATAAAGAACAGGAACAAGTGGTTGGTACGGAGAGGAGAATACATCTTTGGATGCATATAAGACCATTAACGATACACTGGTTCACCTGTTCAACGAAATCTGGGAATTGGAAGAAAAAGCAATCATAACAGAGGAATTTAAGGATATTACCAACAACGACATGCATATAATAGAAGCAATCGGTCTGGGAGAGGAAAGCACAATGTCGGCAGTTGCGAGAACATTGGGAATTACAGCGGGTTCCCTGACAACGTCCATGAACAGCCTGGTCAATAAAAAATATGTGACACGGCAGAGGAGCGAGACAGACCGCAGGGTGGTCTATATCCAGTTGACCGGAAAAGGGAAGAAAGCATATGAGCATCATAAGAATTTCCATATGCAGATGACCAATGCGGTGATTGAAAATCTAAAGGAGCAGGAGCTTGCAATTTTGCTGCAGACACTGGATAAATTATCCGATTTTTTCAGAGGTTATCAGGAACGGGAACAGGAAAAGAAAACGGAGCTCTGATATTTTTTTGACGTTTTTGGAAAAATGAGGTACAATATTTGCTGAACCTGCGAAAAGCAGGGGATAACAGTCATGTTCCGGCCGTGTGGTTTGCGGCAGAGCCGGAAGATAAGCGGAGCAATATCCGTTTCGTGTTTTATCAGGAGGGAATTGATATGGCAGCAAAAAAAGGAGCATCTAAGACAACAGCGAAAACAACAGTACAGACACCGGTAAAGACAGCAGAAGAAGTGACATCAGCACAGACAGCAAAGAAAGTTGTTGCAAATGAAAAGGCGACAGAGAAAAAAGAAGAAGTAAAACCTGCAAAAGTAGAGGCGATTGAGACAAAAGCAGGAAAGGCAAAGGCAATCGAGACCAAGAAAGACACAACAAAAGCAATTGAAACAAGAGCAGCTGTGTTACAGGAATCTGAGCCGGCAGCAGAAGAAAAAAAGACAAGAGCAAGAAAAACTTCTGCAAAGACAACGACAGCAGCAAAAACAGCAGTAAAATGTGAAATGTATCTGCAGTTTGCCGGAAAAGAATATTCAGAAAAAGAGCTGATGAAAAAAGTAAAAGAAGTCTGGACAAAAGAGCTGAAGCATAAAGTAGGCGAGCTGAAAGATGTAAAACTTTATCTGAAGCCAGAAGAATCCGCAGCATATTACGTAATCAATAAAGATACAACAGGACGGATTGAATTATAAGAAATGAAAAATGCGTGGGCGATACGATGGCCTGCGTATTTTTTTGCTGTTTTTGTGAAAATTGCGGGATTGTAAACGGAAAGGGAAAAGGGTACAATAAGCATATTAAAAACTGTCTCTGAATGGTTTTATCTTTAGTAATCTTAGGAAAAAGTCTAAACAAATCAAAGAATCAAAAAACGGCAGATCAGCCGAAATATTCAGTTATTTTATGGAAACGTCAGATAGTGATATTGCACTGCAGAAAAAAATGATTATAATGGAGGAAAGTACATGGAAGAAAAGAAGACAAAAAATTTCTCAAAGTATCCAACTTTAAACAGGGAATACAAAGACAGCCTGTTTCGGCTTATATTCAGCGAAAAGAAAGATTTGCTGGATTTGTACAATGCACTGAATGGAACATCTTATAGTGATCCGGAAGAACTGGAAGTCAATACACTGGAGGATGCAGTTTATATTTCCATAAAAAATGATATTTCATTTTTAGTAGGAGGAACCTTGAACCTGTATGAGCATCAGAGTACATACAATCCCAACCTTCCGATTCGTGGGTTGATCTATCTGGCACATTTGTACGAAGGATATATAGAAGACGGACAGATCAATTTATATAGCAGTGGATTAAAAAAGTTACCGTTTCTTCAGTATTTTGTGTTTTACAATGGGACAAAAAAAGCGCCGGACCGCAGTCTTTTAAAACTAAGTGATGCATTTCAGAAGACGGGAAAAGACATAGAACCCTGTCTGGAGTGTCAGGTGGTGATGCTGAACATCAATTATGGACATAATCAGGAGCTAATGGAGAAGTGCAGGCGTCTGAGAGAGTACTCGCAGTTTGTTTTCATTGTACGTGAGCAGAAAAAAATGTATGAAGATCCAGAAGAAGCAACTTTGCGGGCAGTAGATATCTGTATCGAACAGGGAGTGCTTGTGGATATTTTGAGAAAGCATAAAGCAGAGGTGATCAGTATGGTATTGTCATCATTTAATCAGGAAGCATATGAAGAGGATATGTATGAGACAGGATATAAAGAAGGGGAACGGAGAATCAATACGCTTTATGAGAAATTACTCAAAGAGCAGCGAATGGACGATATGAAACGGGCAGTGGAGGATGAGGCATATCGGGAGACTCTGTTAAAAGAATATGATTTGTAAAAAGAACTGGCGGTTGAAGCTGAAATCAATCGCCAGTTCTTTTTATATTATTATTTGTCTGAGGAACCTCTCCGGTCGATCCCCTCTCAATTAATTTTGCATGTAACAGAAGTGTTCCGATGGATACTTGATTCATCAGACTGTCCAGAGCATAGTAAGCACTTTTGCCAAGCTGGATCCGTTCCTGGCGTATGGTAGTCAGCGGCGGGGAAGTATATGCGCAGATCGGGAGATCATCAAACCCGATGATGCTGATCTCGTCCGGAACTTTGTATCCGAGCTGCTGACACTGAATCATCGCGGCATTGGCGATCAGATCATGGCTGCAGACAATAGAGGTGATTCCCAGATCCAACAGACGGGGAAGATGCTTTTCCATACATTGAGTGATATAGTAGGAACTTCCCGCATAGGTCGGATCGGACTTTAGGCCGTTTTGTTTCAAAGCGTGGAAAAATGCTTTGTGGCGGATCTGCATGATATGAGAACCAAGGGCGCTGCTCAAATATCCGATTTTTTTATGTCCCAGTTTTTTTAAATGGGAGACGGCGAGTTCCATGCCTTCGTTGTTGTCGATTCCGACATATGCCATATTCGGATTTGCAATAATATAGTTGTCATACAGAACGGTCGGTGTTCTGCTGGTCTGAAAATCTTTCATCCACGGATCATTCAACGAAAATCCAACGACAAAAGCTCCCAGATACTGGTTCTGCAGCATAAAAACATCGTACGGGGTGCTTTTCTGCAGTTTTTCAGTAGTATCTACAATATCTACGGTATAACCGGCAGGTTCTGCAAGCTGGCGGAAGCCGAGCAGGATTTCATATCCAAATTGATGTGACTCTTTGTAATCTACGTTTTCAATCAGAATACAGAGTTTTTTCTCCGCAGCCTTCTGGCGGCGGATTTTTGTATATCCCATTTCAACAGCTGTTTCCAGTACGGTTTTTTGTAAAGTTTCGCTGATATCAGGTGCACCGTTTAAGGCTTTGGAAACAGTGCCTTTTGAGATATTCAGACGATCAGCAATATCCTGTAATGTAGCCATTGGGGCTCCTTTCTGCGTCCTTTTTTCGTTGCTGTTCATAGTAACCTTTTTCATTATATAGAAAAAAAGTGAAAAATGCAATGAATATCCATGGAAAAAGAGAATGAGTTTCGGAAAGTTTCTTGTTTGCAAAAACATGGATTGTTGAAAGTGAATAAAAATACAGGACAAAAACTATGAAAAACGTAGAAAATAAAGAATACCATGCGTTGTTAGGATTGACGAAACAGGAAAGAAATGATATTATCATCATATACGAAACAATGCGAAACAAAAGTGAAAGGTGAGGGAACATGAAGAGAAGAGTTTGTGCAATTCTGCTGGCTGCAAGTCTGGCTGTGTGTGGGCTGACCGGATGCGGGAATGGATCCCAGAGCAGTGCAGGGCAGGAAAAAGTAAGACTGATGGTTTGGTCTCCGTCAGAGGACCAGTCAAAAGAAAGCGGCGAATGGCTGCAGACGATGTGTGAGTCCTTTGCAGAAGAAAATCCGCAGTGGGATATTACATTTGTGTACGGAGTTGCAGATGAAGCGACGGCAGCGAGTCAGGTATCGCAGGATCCGGAAGCAAGTGCGGATGTATTTATGTATGCAAATGATACGCTGACTACAATGACAGATGCTAATGCGCTGGCGAAATTTGGAGGAAAGTACAGAGAAGAGATTGAAAAAACAAATTCAGAAGAAGTTTTGAAGTCTCTGACAAAGGACGGAGATCTGTACGGAATTCCTTTTACGACAAATACCTGGTTTATGTATTATGATAAAAGCGTTTTTTCAGAGGAGGATGTAAAAAATCTGGATACAATGCTTGAGAAAGGTGTCGTGTCTTTCCCGTTTACAAACTCATGGTATCTGCCGGCGTTTTATGTAGGAAATGGCTGTACGTTGTTCGGAGATGGAACGGATGAATCCAAAGGGGTAGATTTCGGCGGAGAAAATGCAGTGGAAGTAACGAATTATCTGATTGATCTTCGAAATAATCCGAATTTTAAGATCGATGCAGACGGTTCCGGGATTGCAGGACTGCGTGACGGAAGCATCAATGCCATGTTTTCTGGTTCCTGGGATGCCAATGCAGTGAAAGAGGCGTTCGGTGATAATATGGGAGTAGCCGCATTACCGACATATACCTTAAACGGAGAAGAAAAACAGATGACGTCCTATGCCGGATCAAAAGCGATCGGAGTCAATCCTTACAGTAAAAACATGGTTCCTGCCGTAGAGCTTGCACTATATCTTGGATCTGCCAAAGCACAGGAAGCACACTATGAGATGAGAAATGTGATCCCATGTAATACGGAATTGCTTGCACAGGAGAACATTGCGGCAGATCCGCTTGTTATGGCACAGAATGACACCTTTAACCAGACATCGATCCTGCAGCCGTTTGTATCAAAGATGAATAACTGCTGGGTACCGGTAGAAAACATGGGAAAAGGAATCCGAAATGGAAATATCACGCATGAGAATGCAAAAGAGCAGACGGAATCGATGAACGAGGCAATGAACAGTGATGGAATCTAGAAGAGGTGAAGAAGATGGGAATAGTTACAAAACGAGTCAATGAATTTCCAACGCCGTATACATGTAGGAATGCGATACAAAAGGGCGGACCGGAGACAAAGTTATCCATGATCTTAATGGGACTTGGAAACTTTGTACACGGACAGAAAATAAAAGGCCTGTTATATCTGGCGGTTGAAGTAGCATATATCGTATTTATGGCAGTGAATGGAATTACATTTTTAAGTATGCTGGGAGGACTTGGAAGCGTGCCGCAGAAAGAAGTGTGGGACGAAGCGAGTCAGGTTTATCTGTACACAAAAGGGGATCAGTCGATCCTGATCCTGTTATATGGAGTGGCAACCATCCTTGTGAGCGTGCTGATGGTATTTGCCTGGAGAGGTGCGCTTCAGAGTGCATATAAGGCAGAATGTCTTGCAAAAGAAGGAAAACATGTCAATACATTCGGGGAAGATTTAAAATCTCTGCTTCATGAAAATCTGCACAGACTTCTGATGACACCACCGATGATTTTTATTTTCGGATTTACAATTCTGCCGCTGATCTTCATGATCTGTATGGCATTTACGAATTACAGCAAGATCGACAATCATCTGATGCTGTTTGACTGGGTGGGACTGGATAATTTCAAGGCACTGTTTGATTCGAGCAGTATCCTTGGAAGTACATTCTGGTCTGTACTCGTATGGACACTGGTATGGGCATTCTTTGCAACCTTTACAAACTATATTTTCGGAATGATCCTTGCAATCATGATCAACCGGAAAGATACAAAGGCAAAGGGATTCTGGAGATTTTGTTTTGTACTTTCCTGTGCAGTGCCGATGTTTGTCTCTCTTTTGATCATGCGTACCATGCTGCAGCCGGAAGGTGCGGTCAATGTACTGTTAAGAAACTTAGGGTGGATCGCGCAGGATGCAAGTCTCCCGTTTTTCACAGATCCGACCTGGGCGAGAGTGACTGTGATCGTGGTCAATATCTGGGTAGGTGTTCCGTATACACTGCTTCAGCTGACAGGTGTTCTTCAGAATATCCCGGCAGATCTTTATGAGGCAGCCAGGGTAGACGGGGCAAATTCCATTCAGATTTTCTTCAAGATCACACTGCCTTATATGTTGTATGTGACGACACCGTATCTGATCGCGACATTTACAGGAAATGTGAACAACTTCAATATTATTTATCTGTTGTCCGGAGGAGACCCGATCACGGATCTGTCTTCCACGGCGGGAAGTACAGACCTGCTTGTTACCTGGCTGTATAAGCTGACGGTTGACAAACAGTACTATAACATTGGTGCAGTCATTGGTATTCTGACCTTTATCATTCTTGCAGTTGGTGCACTGTTTACATACAGAAGAAGTAAATCTTACAAAGAAGAAGGAGGATTCTAGGCATGGGCGAGAAGAAATTTCATTCAGCAAAAAGAAAACGGATGATTAACAATACGATCGTTCATATTGTTCTGGCTGTGCTTGCGGCAATTTGGATATTCCCGATCATCTGGGTTGTGCTCACAAGCTTCCGTGCGGAAAAAGGTTCTTATGTATCCACCTTCTTCCCACAGTCCTTTACACTGGATAACTATACAAGATTATTTACAGATACTTCGATTTTGAATTTCCCGAAAATGTTTGGCAACACGCTGATCATTGCGGTATGCTCCTGTATTCTGGCCACTTTTTATGTGCTGGCAGTCTCTTACTGTCTGTCCAGACTGCGGTTCAAGCTGCGAAAACCCTACATGAACATGGCAATGATCCTGGGATTGTTCCCTGGATTTATGTCTATGATCGCCGTGTATTTTATTTTAAAGGCGATGGGGCTGACAGAGGGAAATCTGATTCGTCTGGCGTTGATCCTGGTGTATTCCGGAGGAGCGGGACTTGGATTTCAGATTGCGAAAGGATTCTTTGATACGATTCCGATCGCCATTGATGAGGCGGCGCTTCTGGACGGATGTACCAGATGGCAGATTTTTACAAAGATCACACTGCCTCTTAGTAAACCGATTATTATCTACACCGTTCTGACATCGTTTATGGGACCGTGGCTCGATTTCATTTTTGCAAAGGTGATCTGCCGGGCAAATTCAGACCAGTATACGATTGCAATCGGACTGTGGAAAATGTTGGAAAAAGAATATATTGACAGCTGGTACACCAGCTTTGCCGCAGGGGCAGTATTGATCTCAATACCGATCGCAATTCTGTTCCTGTGTATGCAGAGATTTTATGTGGACGGTGTTTCCGGTGCAGTCAAAGGATAGATGGAGTAAAAGGATGGGAAAGACAGCAAAGCAATGGAAAGACTTTTACCGAAAAGAAGAATTTCAGAAACAGTATTGTGATCCGGCAGAAAAGCTTGGAATGGAGTGCACAAGTGGGCGGACTTCATTTCGGCTCTGGTCGCCAGTGGCAGAGGAAGTACAGATCTGTTTTTACAAGAACGGAGAGGCCGGAAGTGCATTTGAGATCCATCCGATGCAGCTGCAGGAGCATGGAATATGGAACTATGAGACAAAGCAGTCTCTTCATGGAATCTATTATGATTTTCTACTGAAGATAGAGGGAGAGCAGGTTCAAAGTGCAGACCCTTATGCAAAAGCTTGTGGTGTGAACGGCCTTCGCAGTATGGCGGTGGATTTGAGAAAAACGGATCCTGTGATGTGGGAATCAGATAAAGCGCCGGAAAAAGAAGCAGAGCAAATAATCTATGAGCTGCATGTCAAAGAGTTTTCCTGGGATGCATCCGGCGGATTTCCAGTAGAGGTAAGAGGGAAATATCCGGCATTTTGTTGCAAAGATACTTCTTTGTATGGAGATGGAAAACATCCGACAGGACTTTCTTATCTGAAAAATCTCGGGGTCAATTATGTACAGCTGATGCCGGTGTATGACTATGGATCTGTAGATGAGGCGGGCAGAGCGGATGGATTCAACTGGGGATATGATCCACTGAATTATAATGTGCCGGAAGGTTCTTATTCCACAGATCCATTTCATGGGGAAGTTCGGATCCGGGAGCTGAAAGAAGCGATCCAGGCTCTGCACAGACAGGGATTTCGGGTCATTATGGATGTGGTTTATAACCACACCTATTCGCTGGATTCCTGGCTTCAGAAGACGATGCCGTGGTATTTCTACCGGGTGTGGGAAGACGGCAGTGTTTCCAATGGATCTGCCTGTGGAAATGATGTGGCAAGTGAGCAGGCAATGTGTGCCAAATACATTTTGGAGTCTGTGCTGTACTGGGCCGAAGAGTACCATATGGATGGATTCCGCTTTGACCTGATGGGACTTCTGGATGTGGAGCTGATGAACAGGATTCGAAAGGAACTGGATGCCCGCTATGGAACTGGGGAAAAGCTGGTTTTTGGAGAGCCGTGGAGAGCGGATGAAACGGCTGTGGAAGGAAATGCTCTCCTGGCGGATAAAGCACATATCCATCTTCTGGATGAACAGGTAGGGATGTTTTCGGACGATACGAGAGATGCCATCAAAGGTTCGGTCTTTGAGGCAGAAGAACCGGGATTTGCAAATGGAGGGAAAGATCTGGAAGAGCAGATCCTAGCCTCTGTGAAAGCCTGGTGCGGACAAAAGGAGCCGAAAGTGAAAGCACCATCCCAGGTGATCACGTATGTGTCTGCCCATGATAATCATACACTCTGGGATAAACTGTGTGAAACAACAGCGTCAGAAGAATTGAGAAGAAAACAGTACCGTCTGGCAGCGGGAATGTATCTGACCTGTCAGGGAATTCCGTTTTTGTTATCTGGAGAGGAGTTCGCACGGACAAAAGGCGGCAGGGATAACACGTATAATGCACCGATCACCATCAATCGTCTGGATTGGGAACAGGCATACAAGGAACAGGAGCTGGTGGAATATTACCGGGGACTGATCACACTGCGAAAAATGCTGCCGGGATTGTGGGATAAAAGCGCACAGGCGGCAAAACGCATCTTAAAAACGTGGAAAACAGATGGTTGTGTGGGCTTGTATGTGGATAACCAGACAAAAGAAAAAGCAGAACTGTGGAAAACACTCTGTATTGTATATAACGGCAGTGAAAAACAGCAGGAAGTGAAACTTTTGAAAGGGACATGGGAAGTTCTTGCAGACGGAGAGGACAGCTTTTTATGGAAACATCCACAGATTGCAGCGGAACATATGAAAGTTTCTCCGGTCAGTATTTTGATACTTGGAAAAAAGGAAGAGAGCAGGTAAAGTGTGATGAAATGGATGTATGGAAAACAAGACTGGAAAACAAGAGAGCGGGGACTGGAAAACTGTTATTTGATGACCAACGGACTGGGGGGATTTTCCTCCATGACGATGACGGGGGCAGTGTCAAGAAATGACCATGCACTGTTGATGGCCTGTACAACAGCGCCAAACTGCAGATACAATATGATACACCGCTTAAAGGAAGAACTTCTGACAGAAACAGGAGACGTGCTTACACTGTCCACACAGGAGTTTGAGGAGCAGACACCGGAGGATGGATATCTTCATCTGGCGGCATTTTCCTATGAAGATACTCCGATCTGGAGATTCCTTGTAAATGGTGTGGAGATCAAAAAAGAGATTGGAATGCCACAGGAAGAAAATACAGTGGCGCTTCGTTATGAAATCAAAAACCGCAGCAGCCGGAATGTGGAATTTGTGCTGACTCCATTTTTCCAGTTCGTACCAAAGGGAGCCGATCTCTTGCCGGATCAGGAAATCGTATTTACAAAAGGAGCCGTGGAAAGTGAAGGAATGACACTGCATCTTCGTACAAACGGAATGATAAAAGAGATCGCAGAGACAGAGGAAGTTTATTTTTACCGCTATGATGTCTGTGACGGACGCAGGGCGTATGGACACGCAAGAGCCAACCATCAGATCCGTCTGCAGGCAGAGGCTGGAAAACAGGTGGTCCTGGAAGTAGTCTATGAGATGGAACCATCAAAAAACAGTGCACAGACGATCATTGAGCAGACGAAAGCAGACAGAAAACAGCTGGAGGAAACAGCCGGATTTACTTCGGAGGCTGGGAAAATGCTTTCAAAAAGTGCCAGACAGTTTGTTTCAAAACGGGAATCCACGGGGGGAGATACGATTTTGGCAGGATATCCGTTTTTTGAAGACTGGGGCAGAGATACGATGATTGCACTTCCGGGAATCTGCATTTCTACCGGACAGTTTGAGACTGCAAAAAGGATTCTGCGAACCTTTGCACAGAATGAGAGAGACGGTCTGATGCCGAATCTGTTTCCAGAGGGAGGAAACGAACCGCTGTACAATACAGTCGATGCGGCACTGTTGTTTATCAATTGCGTGTATTTGTATTATGAAGCAACAAAAGATATGGAGTTTGTCCGGGAAGTGTATCCGGTGATGGAGCGGATCATGGATGGATATCAGAGCGGGACAAAGTTTGGGATCCACATGGATACAGACGGGCTGATCTGTGCAGGGGAAGGTCTTGCTCAGGTGACCTGGATGGACGTACGTGTGGGAGAGATTCTGCCGACTCCAAGACACGGAAAGCCGGTGGAGATCAATGCCTACTGGTACAATGCCTTAAAAATTATGGAAACATTTACAGAAGAAACAGAAACAAGCAGATACTACGCGCAACTGGCAGAAAAGGTAAGGGATTCGTTTACAGAAAAATTCTGGATGTCGCAGAAAAATTGTCTGAAAGACCTGGTTTCCGGAACAGAGGCAGATACCCAGATCCGCTGCAATCAGATCTGGGCACTCTCCATGCCGTTTACGATGCTGGAGCCGGAAAAAGAGCGGAAGATAGTGGAAACTGTTTTTGAAAAGCTGTATACTTTTTATGGGATGCGTACACTGGAAGAAGCAGATCCGGAATTTCATCCATACTATGAAGGAGCGATGGAAAAGCGGGATATGGCATACCATCAGGGCACTGTATGGACGTTCCCACTGGGGGCTTACTATCTGGCGTATCTCAAGGTTCACGCATACAGTGAACGCGCAAAACAGGACGTAAAAGAGCAGCTGGAAGTTCTGGAGTGCGCACTTAAGGAAGGGTGCATTGGACAGCTGCCGGAAATCTACGACGGGAAAAACCCAGTGTCTTCCAAAGGCTGTTTTGCACAGGCATGGAGTGTCGGAGAATTGCTCCGTGTATATGAACAGATTGAAAAAAAGAAGAAATAGAACATGGAATCTGAAAGGAGAATGACAATGGAAAAAGAATTAGAGCAGATGTTACAGACAGTTTGCAGCAAAGGAATAAAAGAGGCATCCAGTGAAGAGATCTACGCAGCGCTTCTTCAGTGGTCCAAAGAAAAAATGAATGGTATGAAACACAACGAGGGAGACAGAAAACTGTACTACATTTCCGCAGAATTTCTGGTAGGGAAACTCTTGTCCAACAACCTGATCAATCTGGGTGTATTTGAAGAAGTCAGAGAAGTGCTGAAAAAACACGGACACGATCTGACAGAGATTGAAGAAGTAGAATTGGAACCATCTCTTGGAAACGGAGGATTGGGACGTCTGGCAGCATGTTTCCTGGATTCCATCGCAACACTCGGACTCAATGGAGACGGTGTGGGACTGAACTATCACGACGGATTATTCCTTCAGAAATTTTCTGATAACAAACAGTGGGAAGAGAAAAATCCATGGATCACAGAAAAGAGCTGGCTGACAAAAACAGATGTGAGTTTTGAGGTTCCGTTTAAAGATTTTACCCTGAAATCTACCATGTATGACATTGACGTACCGGGATATCAGAGCGGCTGCAACAAACTGCACCTGTTTGATCTGGACAGTGTAGATGAGAGCATCATTGGAAATGGAATCCAGTTCGACAAACAGGAGATCCATAAAAACCTGACATTGTTCCTCTATCCGGATGACAGTGATGAAGCAGGACAGCTTCTGCGTATTTATCAGCAGTATTTCATGGTCAGCAATGCAGCACAGCTGATCCTCAAAGAAGCCGAGGATCGTGGGGTGAATCTGTATCACCTGCATGAGCATGTGTGCATCCAGATCAATGATACACATCCGACTATGGTCATTCCGGAACTGATCCGTATCCTGACAGAACAAAAAGGATTTAATATCGATACTGCAGTGGACGTGGTGAGCAAGACTTGTGCGTATACAAACCATACGATCCTGGCAGAGGCGCTGGAAAAATGGCCGATCTCTTATCTGGAGAAAGTGGTACCGCATCTGATGCCGATCATCCGCGAACTGGATCGAAGAGTGAGAAGAGATTTCCACGATCCGAGAGTGTATATCATTGATGAGATGGACCGCGTGCACATGGCACACATTGATATTCATTTCGGATATGCAGTAAACGGTGTGGCAGCGCTTCACACAGAGATTTTAAAAGAATCTGAGCTGAAACCGTTCTACGATATTTATCCGCAGAAGTTCAACAACAAGACCAACGGAATCACATTCCGCAGATGGCTGGTACACTGCAATCACAATCTGGCAGAGTACTTAAAAGAACTGATCGGACCTGGATATATGGAGAATGCAGAAGAACTGGAAAAACTTCTGGCATATCAGGATGATGAGAATGTTCTCGCAAAACTGAAAGAGATTAAAAAAGAAGCAAAAGCAGAATTAAAGAAATATCTCAAGATGACACAGAATGTGGAGATTGATGAAAATTCTGTATTTGATATCCAGATCAAACGTCTCCATGAGTATAAGAGACAGCAGATGAACGCACTGTATGCGATCTACAAATACAAAGAGATCAAAAAAGGAAATCTGCCGAAACGTCCGCTCACAATGATCTTCGGAGCAAAGGCAGCACCGGCATATACGATTGCCAAAGATATCATTCATCTGATCCTCTGCCTGCAGCAGCTCATTGACAATGATCCGCAGGTAAGCCCGTACATGAAGATCGTGATGGTAGAAAACTACAATGTGACAAAGGCAGAGAAACTGATCCCTGCATGTGATATTTCCGAGCAGATTTCTCTGGCTTCCAAAGAGGCTTCCGGAACCGGAAATATGAAATTTATGCTCAACGGCGCTGTGACGCTCGGAACAGAAGACGGAGCAAATGTGGAGATCCATCAGCTTGTCGGCGATGACAATATTTACATTTTCGGAGAAAAATCTGAAAAGATCATCAAGCTGTATGAAACAGGAGAATACTGTTCGAAAGATATTTACGAAAACGATCCGATGGTAGAAGAGCTGGTAGACTTTATTATCAGTAAAGATTTGATCCGCATCGGAGATCCGGTGAACCTGGGACGTCTGTACAAAGAAATCGTAGGCAAAGACTGGTTCATGGCACTTTTGGATGTGAAAGATTATATCAGAACAAAAGAGCAGATGCTTTCTGATTATGAAGATGAAAAAGCGTGGGAGAAAAAAATGCTGGTGAACATTGCCAAAGCCGGATTTTTCTCTTCCGACAGAACGATTGCAGAGTATAACAGAGACATCTGGCATCTGTAGGATATGGCAAAAGCCAAAGGAGAGAGTAAAATGAGAAAAACAGGAATTTTGATGCCTGTATCTTCCCTCCCGTCTCGAACGGGAGTGGGAGAGATGGGGGCAGAAGCATATCATTTTCTGACATTGTTAAAAGAAAGCGGTATAAGGATCTGGCAGATTTTGCCGATGAATCCGGTAGGATACGGAAACTCCCCGTATCAGCCATATTCTTCCTGTGCAGGGGATGAGTTATATATCAGTTTGGATACGCTGTATGAGGAAGGGCTGTTAAAAGAAAGACCAGAAGGGTTTCACGAATATGCGACGAAAGTCGATTATGATGCTGTGCGTCTGCACAAAGAGCCTTATTTAAGAGAAGCTTTTCAGACATTTCTTACAAGTGGCGGCTGTGAGACAAAAGACTATCAGGAGTTTGCAGATCAGAGCTGGGTATATGAATATGGTGCTTTCCGTGCGCTGAAAAAGGCAAACGGGGGATGCTGCTGGAATGAATGGAAACAGGAAGATAAAATGTGGCCGGATGCGAGAACGGATTTGGCGCCTGAGTTAGAAACAGAAGTGCAGTATCATATGTTTTTACAGTATGTATTTTTCAGTCAGTGGATGAAACTGAAAGAAAAGGCCAATGCGTATGATATTCAGATCATGGGAGATGTGCCGTTTTATGTGGGGGTAGATTCTGTGGACGTGTGGGCAGCAAAAGACAATTTCCTTCTGGATACAGACGGAAGGCCGATCTTTATTGCAGGAGTTCCGCCGGATTATTTCAGTGCGACCGGTCAGAGATGGGGCAATCCAATCTACAACTGGGAATATTTAAAAGAAAACAACTATCAGTTCTGGGTGGACCGGATCGGATACAGCATCCAGCTGTTTGACATTATCCGGATCGATCACTTCCGGGCGTTTGACACCTTCTGGAAAATTCCGGCAAGTTGTCCGACAGCTGTGGAAGGCGAGTGGATTGAGGCGCCGGGATATGAAGTGATTGACACGCTCAAAGAGAAGATCCCGGGTGTAAATCTGGTGGCGGAAGATCTGGGAGATCTCAGACCGGAAGTACTGGAATTGAAGGATCACTATCATCTGAAAGGCATGAAGATCCTTGTATTTTCGATTGAGACAAAAGGAAAATATGCATATGACAGCTTCCGCGATGTAGAAAATATGATCGTGTATACGGGAACGCATGACAATGATACTTTGATGGAGTGGTATCATAATCTGACCTGCGCGGCGAAGCGTAAAGTGCGCAGATTTCTCACACGTGAGGGAATCAGGCAGGGAAGTGTCAAAGACCGTCTGCTTGCTTATACATTAAAGAGCAAGGCAGAATATGCGATCATTCCGATGGCGGATATTTTAGGGCAGGGAAAAGAAGGGCATCTGAATACACCGGGGACAGTCGGTTCTCCGAACTGGGAGTGGAGAATGCCGGACTTTACACTTGCCGGGAAAGAACTGAAACGATATAAAAATCTGATCACATTCCGGAACTAAAGGAGAGACAACATGCAATTTGCTGGAATTTTTCATAAAACATCAGAACAGATGAGTTATGCGTTAAATGAAAATGAGCTGATCGTAAACTTAAGAACAGGATATGATGTCAGACGGGTATTCATTCATTATGGAGATCCGTTTGAATCGGGAATCCTTGGCGGAAACGAGAAATGGACCGGAAAGAGAGAGGAAATCTGTTTTAAGAAACGTTTGCGTCACCAGCTCTGGTGGACAACGACATTGGTTCCAAAGTATAAACGCTGCAAATATTATTTTGAATTACATACAGAGGAAGAAGTCTGGTATTATTTTGAGGATGGATTTCTGACAGAAGAACAGATGCAGATGGACGGAAGGATGCTGCAGTGCTTTACCGTACCGTGGATGAATCCTGCGGATATTAATGTGACGCCAGACTGGGTCAACGAGACAGTATGGTATCAGATTTTTCCGGACCGGTTCTGCAGGGGAGCAGATACGAAGGAAGAGGCCGGTGTGACGAAGTGGCGCACTGGTACTGTGACCAATGAAGAGAGGTTTGGCGGAAATTTAAATGGAATCCGGGAAAAAATTCCTTATCTGGAAGGGCTCGGAATCACGGGAATCTACCTGAATCCCATTATGAAAGCAGAATCCAACCACAAATATGACACCACAGATTATACGGTGATCGATCCTCATTTTGGAACGGAGGAAGAATTTAAAGATCTGGTAGAAGAGGCACATCAGCATGGGATTCGGATCATGGTGGATGCCGTGTTCAATCATTGTGGAAGAAAGTTTGCACCATGGTTGGATGTTCTGGAGAAAAAAGAAAAATCTGCGTATGCAGACTGGTTTATGATCCATGACTGGGAAACAGTCGAAAAACGGGCAGATACGAGAGACGGACGGTTTTATTCATTTGCATTTACTGATGGAATGCCAAAGCTGAATACAAATAACGAAGAAGTAATTCAATACTTCTGTAAAATATGCGAAGACTGGATCCGCAAATTCGATATTGACGGAATCCGGTTTGACGTGGGAAATGAAGTTTCCCACCGTTTTCTGAAAAAAATCCGGGAGCATTTAAAACAGATGAAACCGGATCTGTACTTACTGGGTGAAATCTGGCATGATGCAAGTCAGTGGCTTCTGGGAGATGAGTACGATTCTGTAATGAACTATCCTCTGATGAGCGGAATCCATGATTTCTTTTTAGATCGGGGAATGGAAAAAGAAGAATTTGAGTATATGGTGAACCGCTGTTATACGATGTATATGCAGCAGAGCAACAATGTGATGTTCAATCTTCTGGATTCTCATGACACGCAGCGTCTGATGAGTCGGTTTGATGATCTGGATCTGTTTTACCAGCAGCTTGCCGTGTTGTTTACAATGCCGGGAAGTGCCTGCATTTATTATGGAACAGAGATTGCAATGGAAGGCGGTTTTGATCCGGACTGCCGCAGATGTATGCCGTGGCAGGAACTGGATTCATCCGAAAACCAGGAAAAAATCCAGATCATGCAAAAGCTGATCGCAATGCGGAAACAGGAAGCAGCCTGCAAAAGTCTGTATTTCCATTTTCCGAATGAGTATGAGAAGAGACGTCTTGTGGAGTATATCAAACTGGATCAGGACGGCAATCAGCTGGAAGTACTCTTAAACTGTTCTGAGGAATCGGTATCAGTAAAAGAAGAGGGAGAAGTTTTGTTTTCCCGCAGATTTGAGCAGGGTGTATTGAAGAAAAACGGAACTTTGATCAGAAGAAAGAAATAAAGGAGAACGTCAATGGAAGGGACAAGAAAAGAACACTGGTGGAGGGATGCGGTGATCTATCAGATTTATCCACGCAGCTTTCAGGACAGCAATGGAGATGGGATCGGAGATCTGCGAGGGATCATTCAGAGACTGGATTATTTAAAAGAGCTGGGAATCGATGCGATCTGGCTGTCTCCGGTCTGCAAATCCCCGCAGGATGACAATGGATATGACATCTCTGATTATCAGGATATCGATCCTATGTTCGGAAGTCTGGATGACATGGAAGAGCTGATAAAAGAAGCCAAAAAGAGAAATATCCGGATTATCATGGATCTTGTGTTAAACCATTCTTCTGATGAGCATCGCTGGTTTCAGGAGGCAAAGAAAAGCAAGGATAACCCGTACCATGACTATTATGTCTGGAGAGATGGGAAAGAGGGCGTGTATCCGAATGATATGAGATCCGTATTTGGGGGACCTGCCTGGGAATGGGTGCCGGAACTGGAACAGTACTATTTCCATCAGTTTTCGGTAAAACAGCCGGATTTGAACTGGGAGAATCCAAAAGTGCGCCGTGAGATCTATGATATGATCCTCTGGTGGATGGAAAAAGGAGCGGGTGGATTCCGTCTGGATGTGATCGATCAGATTGCCAAGGAGCCGGATCAAAAGATCACAAACAACGGACCGAGACTCCATGAGTTTATTCAGGAACTGAGCAGGGAAACATTCCAAAAGGGAGATCTGATCACAGTAGGAGAGGCATGGGGCGCAGATATTGAACGCGCCAAATTGTACAGCAATCCGGATGGAAGCGAGTTTTCTATGGTGTTCCAGTTCGAGCATATTGGTCTGGATCAGCAGGAAGGAAAGTCGAAATGGGATGTGGCGCCGCTTCCAGTAGTGAAATTAAAACAGGTGCTTGCAAAATGGCAGAGAGAACTGCACGGATGTGGATGGAACAGTCTGTTCTGGAACAATCACGATCTGCCAAGAATCGTGTCCCGTTGGGGAAATGATCAGAAATACCGCGTGGAATCTGCAAAGATGCTTGCTACCTTGCTGCATGGAATGCAGGGAACTCCTTATATCTATCAGGGAGAAGAACTGGGTATGACAAATGTGCGCTTTGCAGATATCAGCCAGTATCAGGATATTGAGACACTGAATATGTACAAAGAGCGTCTGGATGAAGGATATAGCAAGGAAGAAATCATGAACTCCATTTATGCAAAGGGCAGGGACAATGCAAGAACGCCGATGCAGTGGAGTGGTGAGGTGAATGCAGGATTTACAAAGGGAACCCCATGGTTGGAAGTGAATCCGAATTATACGAAGATCAATGCCGAGTCGGAACTATCCGATCCCGATTCTGTATTCTACTATTATCAGAAGCTGATCCGGCTGAGAAAAGAACATTCCGTGTTTGTAAATGGAGAGTTTACACTTTTGATGGAAGAGGATCCGCAGGTGTTTGCCTATATAAGAAAAGAAGGCGATACAGAAGTCCTGGTATGTGCAAATTTCAGTGAAACACCGGCAGCGTGCGATCTTTTGAGTGAATGGAAAGACGGAGAGGTACTGATCTGGAATTATAAGGAAAAAGGAGAGACTGGAGTGCTCAGACCTTATGAAGCAATGATGATCAGAAGATAAATAGAGAATCCATATTTGAGAGAGGGGGAGGAATCTTCCTCTCTTTTTACGTAATAAGAAACGATGGAGTTTTCAAGGTGAAAAACAAATTTCAACTTTCTCTTTTTAAATAATCGTGCTATAATGCAGAAAAGCATAAAAATTCTGGTTTTCTAAGCGGAACCATACCGCATCTTTTATTCTAAGTCATATCGGAAAATCTCTATGCTTTGATTTCAATCTAAAACAGCAGAGAGGTTTGAGGGAAAGATGCCGTATTGGAAAGCCTCCTGCAGCTATTTTCATTCAAGGAGGTATTT
>OGNS01000335.1_pt1 | contig 32989 bp, 28 predicted proteins | sample 1573571 | NCBI WGS metagenome assembly OGNS01 (sample SAMEA2581890, study PRJEB24529) | metagenome | biome: Human gut stool | place: China | collected 2011 | reverse complement strand
CACGGGTGGCAAAACGCTGGAACACGTTCTGATAAAAATGCAGCTTGAATTTGGTATAGACGTCCTGAAAAGCTTTTTCCAGCATGGGTCATGCGCCTCCGATGCTTTAGTTTTCTTGCTATACGGCTAGTATACCACGAAAATGCCCCGCTGCATAGCGGAATTTTACGCAGCATCCCCGGAAGTTTTTGCCCGGGTGCGGGCGCGGATGACGCTGAGCACTGCCAGTTCCAGCACGATGGCTACCACCAGCAGCACCAGCGAGGTGACAAGGCTTGCGCGGCTGCCCAGCACTGCCTGTGCAAGGCCGGTGATGATGTAGCACACCGCCGAGCAGGCCGCCGCCGTAATGGCGTAGGGCAGCTGGGTGGAAACGTGGTTCACATGGCTGCAATGCGCGCCCGCCGAGGCCATGATGGTGGTATCCGAGATGGGGGAGCAGTGGTCGCCGCACACCGCGCCGGACAGGCAGGCGGCAATGGACACCACCAGCATCTCGCCGTCCGGGAAGGCCTGACAGACGATGGGGATCAGGATGGAGAAGGTGCCCCAGGAAGTGCCGGTGGCAAAGGCAAGGAACACTGCCACAAGGAAGATGATGAACGGCAGCAGATACTGCAAAGCCGCCGCAGAGCTGCCCAGCAGGTTTGCCACATAATACTTTGCACCCAGCAGGCCGGTCATGCCGGACAGCGTCCATGCAAGGGACAAAATCAGCATGGGGCTGACCATGGCCTTGAAGCCCTCGGGGATGCAGGCGGCAAAGTCCTGAAAGGTCATCACGCCGCGCACCCGGTAAAATACAAAGGTGAACAGCAGGGCAATGCTGCTGCCCAGCACCAGACCCGCCGAAGCGTTGCAGTCCGCAAAGGCGGTGATGAAGTCTACGCCCTCAAAGAAGCCGCCGGTGTACACCATGCCGAAGATACAGGCCGCGATCAGCACCAGCACCGGCGCAAGCAAGTCGATGACATGGCCGTTGGTGTCGCTGCCGTCGTCCACATCGTCACCGTAGGGGCGGTCGGCGGTGGTGAACAGGTCGCCGTTTTGGGCGTTGTCCTCGTTCAGCTTCATGGGGCCGAACTCCGCCCCGGTAAAGATGAGGAACAGACTCATCACCACGGTCATGACGGCGTAATAGTTATAAGGAATGGTGCGCAGGAACATGGTAAAGCCGTTGATGCCGGAACCCGCCGGGACGCTGGAGGTGACCGCAGCCGCCCAGCTGGACACCGGCGCAATGATGCAGATGGGCGCGGCGGTGGAATCGATCAGGTAGGCCAGCTTTGCGCGGGACACCTTCTGCCGGTCGGTCACCGGGCGCATCACCGAGCCCACGGTCAGGCAGTTGAAGTAGTCGTCCACAAAGATCATCACGCCCAGCATCAGGGTGGCAAACTGTGCGCCTGCCCGGCTGTGGATGTGGGTGGACGCCCAGCGGCCGAAGGCTGCTGAGCCGCCCGCCTTGTTCATCAGCGCCACCAGAATGCCCAGCATGACCAGAAAGGCCAGAATGCCCACGTTGCCGGAGTCCGACAGCTTGGTGATCATGCCGCCGTCCTCGTTGAAGAACAGGGTGTTCAGCGCCAGCTCAAGGTTGCCGTTGGCATACAGCAACGCGCCGGAGGCAATGCCCACCAGCAGCGAGGTGTACACCTCCTTGGTGTTCAGCGCCAGCACGATGGCAATGACCGGCGGCAGCAGGGAAAAGAAGGTGCTGTACACCGCACAGGTGTAGGTGGCGGGGTCGGCTACCTTGCCGGGGGTCACCGCCGTGCACCACAGCAGCAGGGCAAAGACGAACAACGCCCCCACCCAAGAAAGATTTTTGTTTTTCATAAGCTCCTCATATCAGGTGTCAATCATTGTCTGCGGGGTTCGTCCGGCGTATCGGGGTGCAGGCTGCGGGGCAGACTACCCACAGAAATGCAAAGGGGGTGTGCACCGTGCCGGATTACAAGGCCATGTACTTTGAACTGTTCCGCGCCAGTGTGCAGGCTGTGCAGCTTTTACAGGACGCGCAGACCCGCGCCGAGCAGCAGCTGCTGGCCGCAGACTTGCCGCCGCTGCGGCTGGACGAAACAGACAAAAGCGACTCTTAGCCCTTTTTGGCTTCTGCCTTAGCGGCAAACTTTTCCTCAAAGATGACAAAGCGCTCGTGGGTGCCGCCGCCCACAGGACCTTTCTCGTCCGCAAGCGTCACCTTGAAGGTCAGCTTGCGGCCCTCTACGGCCACCAGCTCACTGTGGCAGGTCACGGTCATGCCCACCGGGGTGGGTGCGGTGTGCTCCAGCTCCAGCTTGGTGCCCACGGTGCCGCTGCCTGCTTCCAGCGCAGGGGCAACGCTCTGCCAGCAGGTCTTTTCGGCCAGTGCCACCAGTGCAGGGGTGGCAAACACGTCCAGCGTGCCGCTGCCCATGGTCTTTGCGGTATTCTCTGCGCTCACGCGCACGCTCTGCTCGCCGCAGATCCCGGTTTCCAACTTCATATACAGTTCCTCCTTATGCGTCCTTTGAACGCAGTTGTGTTATTTGTGGTTACGCACCTTTATAAGATATCACAAAACGCACCGGAATGCACTATTTTTTGCATATTTTTTCAGGGAAGCGCCCGGAAAGGGGGGGTGAAGCGTGCTGCGCTCCGCGGGGAAAGTTGCTGCTTGCCTTCAGCGTGCAGGGACGCTCCGCTGGGCCAGAGGCAGGGAGGGGTGTTCCGACTCCCCCCTCCCTACCTCTGGACTCCACCCACCCCGCAACAGGCCAAGGGCTGCTCGCCCTTGACAATCCTAAAGAAGAAGTCGAAGCACAAAAAAGCTAGCGCTGCGCCAGTCGGCGCTATCGCTTTAACGCTTTTTTCGCTTCTCCATCTATAACCCCTCAGTCGCTGCGCGACAGCTCCCCCAAGGGGGAGCAAGCGCCCGCCCGCAGCGCCGCACTTTCGCAGAAAGCGGCGCTGCAAATGCAGTTTGGGGTTACGACCCCTCTCCGTGAAAATAGCGTTTGGAGCGCTCCGCAGAGCTTGTCGGGGCAACGCCCCTCCATCTGCTAACGCAGACCGCTCTGCCGCTTAAAAGCCCCACTGGGGCTTTCATTGCTACGCTACGCTCCGCAAACGCGGTCGCTCCAAACGCGAAAATATAAATATTATTTCCGCTGAACATGGCTAGCAACGACGACGACCGCCGCCAGCGGCGGAAACAGGGAGGAGTTGTTGGGGCAGCGGCCAGCAAGACGCGAGTGCCGCCCAAGGCACGATGCGGATGCTGGGTGCCGCAACCCGGAAGAAGCGGAAGCCATTTCAAATCGTTTTGCCTGTCCAACCCGCACCCTATTTGCAAATTAAAATTGCATCTTTTTTGCGTTTTACGGCGATTTTCAGCAATTTTACAGCAATGTAAAAAACTTTGCAGATTTTGCTTGACAGGGAGCCGTCTGCGTGCTATCATGAACACATGAACAGATGCTCATATATCGAAACGAAGGGGGAGGACAGCATGACCGGGCTAGAACAGACCGCACCGGAAAAGGAAACTCAGCCGGTAGAGATGCCGGATGATGAGGTGTTGTACGAACTGGCGGACCTGTTCCGCGTGTTCGGCGATTCCACCCGCATCAAGATCCTGTACGCCTTGCACGACAGCGAACTTTGCGTGCAGGATATTGCGGACGCCGTGCAGCTGAGCCAGTCTGCCGTCAGCCACCAGCTGCGGGTGCTCAAGGACTCCAAGCTTGTGCGCTTCCGGCGGGAAGGCAAAACTGTTTTCTACGCACTGGACGATGACCATGTGCGCAGCATCCTCTCCATGGGGATGGACCATATCGAAGAATGACCGGGCACACGCCCGCAGAAAAGAAAGGCTGGTACTTATTATGAAAAAGACCTACAAGATCGAAGTGGACTGCGCCAACTGCGCCCAGAAGATGGAGGATGCCGCCAACACCGTTTCCGGCGTGGAAAAGGCGACCGTCAGCTTTATGACCCAGAAGATGAAGGTGGAGTTCGCCGAGGGTGCCGACCCCCACGCCACCATGGAGAATGTGCTGTCTGCCTGCAAGAAGGTAGAGGACGACTGCGAGATCTTTGATATCTGATGTACGGCAAAGCTCTCCCGGTCGGTACGGACCGGGGGAGTTTTTCTGTGGAAAAATCCGCCACTTTTCAACAATTTCCACCGGGTTTTCAACACGCTTTGCGGAAAAACCGAAAAAGAAGCGTGGAAAAGCGCTTTTTTACAGGAAAACTGTGTGGAAAACGCGGTTAAAACTGTGGAATACCCATTTTTTGCCGAAAAACCTGTGGAAAACCACCCGTTTTTCATCCGCTGCACCGCAAAACAAGGAGCGTTGCTTATGAACAAGAAACAAAAAAAGACCCTTGAGCGCATTCTGATCGCCGTGGCACTGGTCATCGTGCTCAAGCTTTTGCCCGCCTTGCCCATGCCGGTGGAGCTGGCGCTCTACTGCATCCCCTACCTTGTTGTGGGCTGGGACGTGCTGCGCAAGGCGCTGAAGGGCATCAAGAACCGCCAGCCCTTTGACGAGTGCTTCCTGATGGCAGTTGCCACCGTGGGCGCGTTTGCACTGGGCGATTATGTGGAGGGCTGCGCCGTTATCATCTTCTACCAGATCGGCGAGCTGTTCCAGAGCGTGGCTGTGGGCAAAAGCCGCCAAAGCATTGCCAGCCTGATGGACATTCGTCCGGACTACGCCAACATTGAGGGCGAGGACGGCAAGCTGGAACAGGTGGACCCGGACGAGGTCGAGGTGGGCACGGTCATCGTGGTGCAGCCCGGCGAGCGGGTGCCCATTGACGGCATCATCGTGGAGGGCGCTTCTGCCCTGAACACCGCCGCCCTGACCGGCGAGAGCCTGCCCCGGGACGTGAACGCCGGGGACGAGGTCATCAGCGGCTGCGTGAACATGACCGGCTTGCTGAAGGTGCGCACCACCAAGGAATTTGGCGAGTCCACCGTCTCTAAAATTCTCGACCTTGTGGAAAATTCCAGCATGAAAAAAGCTCGGGCAGAAAACTTTATCACCCGCTTTGCCCGGGTGTATACCCCCGCTGTCTGCTACGGCGCACTGGCGCTGGCGCTTCTGCCGCCGGTGGTGCTGCTGCTCATGGGGCAGCCCGCCCGCTTTGGCGACTGGGTCTACCGCGCTTTGACCTTCCTTGTCATCAGCTGCCCCTGTGCGCTGGTCATCTCCATCCCGCTGAGCTTCTTCGGCGGCATTGGCGGTGCTTCCTCCTGCGGCATCCTGATCAAGGGCTCTACCTATCTGGAAGAGCTTGCCAACACCGGCGTTGTGGTGTTCGATAAGACCGGCACCCTGACGCAGGGCACTTTTAAAGTCACCGGCATCCACCCGGCCGAGGGCGTGACCGACGCCGCACTGGTGGAAGCCGCTGCGCTGGCAGAAAGCTGGTCGAAGCACCCCATCTCCCTGAGCATCAAAGCTGCCTACGGCAAGCCCATCGATGCCGCCCGGGTCACGGACGTGCAGGAGCTGGGCGGTCATGGCGTGACCGCGAAGGTGGACGGCAAGGCCGTTGCTGCCGGCAACGCCCGCCTGATGGAAAAGCTGGGGCTGACCGTCCCCGCCGTGGACGGCGTGGGCACCATCGTGCACGTTGCCGTGGAGGGCAGCTACGCGGGCTATCTGCTGATTTCGGACGTGGTAAAGCCCCACAGCGCCGATGCCATCCGCGCTTTGAAGGCCTCCGGCGTGCGCAAGACGGTCATGCTGACCGGCGATGCACAGCCGGTGGCACAGGCGGTAGCGCAGCAGCTGGGTCTGGACGAGTACCACGCCGGTCTTTTGCCCGGCGACAAGGTGGACCAGATCGAAAAGCTGCTTGCCGCAAAACAGCCCAAGGAGAACCTTGCCTTTGTGGGTGACGGCATCAACGACGCACCGGTGCTGTCCCGCGCAGACGTGGGCATCGCCATGGGCGCGCTGGGCTCGGATGCCGCCATCGAGGCGGCAGACGTGGTGCTGATGGATGATGACCCCGCCAAAATCGCGCTGGCCATGCGCATCGCCCGCCGCACCCTGCGCATCGTGCACCAGAACATCGTGTTCGCGCTGGGCATCAAGGCGCTGTGCCTGCTGCTGGGCGCACTGGGCATTGCCGGAATGTGGGCAGCCATCTTTGCGGACGTGGGCGTGATGGTCATTGCCGTGCTCAACGCCACCCGCGCCCTGTATACCAAAGACCTGACCAAAAACTAATATAAACGCAAAACAGCCAGACCGGCATTGCCGGTCTGGCTGTTGTTGTTTTGGGGAAGTTTACAGCTTTTCCACCATCGCTGCCACGATCTTAGTGGCGGTGGCGACATACTCGCTGATGGAGAACTTCTTCACCACCAGCACCTCGTGGCCGTCCTCGTCGGCGTTGTCGCTCATGGCGCGCAGAATGACGCAGGGCACGCCGTTCTTGGCGGCGATCTGGCTTACCGCAGCGCCCTCCATCTCCACGCAGTCCGGGGCGCACTTGGCTTCAATGGCGGCCTTCGTCTCGCTGTCGCCCACGAACAGATCGCCGGTGGCGATCTTGCCCACCAGCGCTTTTACCCCGGCTTCGGCGCAGGCAGCCTCGGCGGCGGCGATCAGTTCCGGGTCGCCAGAGTATTCCTTCAGGAACGGCGGGTTCTGGCAGATCATATCCAGCTGGGCGTCGTGGTACAGCACCGTCTTGCCGATGACCACATCGCCGATGCCGATCTTGCTGGTCATGTTGCCCGCAATGCCGGAGAAGATGATCTTCTCCGCGCCGAACTTGGTGATGAGCACCTGCGTGGTAGCGGCGGCGTTGGCCTTGCCCATACCGGCGCAGCACACCACCACCTGCTTGCCGGCCAGCGTACCCTTGTGGTACTCCACGCCGCCGTAGGGCTCAACGGTGACATTTTCCAGCTTTGCACACAGCTGGTCTACTTCATCGGGCATAGCGCCCATAATACCCAAGATCATGGTGGACTCCTTTAAACATTAAACAGGAACTCGATGACGTCGCCATCCTGCACAACATACTCCTTGCCCTCGGTGCGCTGCAGGCCCTTGGCCTTGACGGCGGCGTAGTCGAAGTTGTTGGCTTCCAGATCGTTGTAGCCGATGACGCTGGCGCGGATGAAGCCACGCTCGAAGTCGCTGTGGATCTTACCGGCAGCCTGCGGAGCCTTGGTGCCCTTGCGGATGGTCCATGCGCGGCACTCCTTCTTGCCGTCGGTCAGGAAGGAGATCAGACCCAGCAGGTCGTAGCTGGCGGTGATCAGGTTGTCCAGACCGCTGGCCTCGATGCCCATCTCGGCCAGAAATGCCTTCTTTTCCTCGGGGCTGTAATCCGCAATGTCCTCCTCGGTCTTGGCACAGATGGGAATGTAGCGGGCGCCCTCCTCCTTGGCGCGGGCAGCCACCAGCGGGACGTATTTGTTGTTCTCGATGCCCTCCATCAGGTCATCCTCGCCCACGTTGCAGGCGTACAGCACCGGCTTTGCACTCAGCAGACCCATCTCGTGCAGCACGGTCTGCTGCTCGGTGTCGGCGGGGTCAAAATCGAAGCTGCGGGCGGGCTTACCGGCGCTCAGATGGTCGGCCAGCTGCTGCAGCCAAGCGGCCTCGGCGGCAGCGCCCTTGTTGTTGCCGCTCTTGGCAGCTTTTGCCATGCGGCCAGCGCGGTTCTGCACCACCTCAAGGTCGGAGAGGATCAGCTCGTAGTCGATGGCTTCAATATCGGCAATGGGATCTACAGCCTCGGCCTTGGTCACGTCCTCCACCACATGGATGATGTTGTCATCGTCAAAGCAGCGCACCACGTGCACGATGGCGTCGCACTCGCGGATATGGCCAAGGAACTTGTTGCCAAGGCCGGCACCCTGACTTGCACCCTTTACCAGACCTGCAATGTCCACGAACTCCACGATGGCGGGGGTCTTTTTGTTGGTCTGCCAGATCTCGGCCAGCTTGTCCAGCCGCTTGTCCGGCACTGCCACGATGCCGGAGTTCGGCTCGATGGTGCAGAAGGGATAGTTTGCAGCCTCCGCATTCTTGGTGGAGGTGATGGCGTTGAACAGAGTGGACTTGCCCACGTTGGGCAGGCCGACAATACCTAACTTCATATAAAATACGCTCCTTACACGTTTTTTGACATAACGATACATCTACCATTATACGCGATGAACCCCGCCAGCGCAAGGGGGCAGGGCTATCTTGAAGAAGGAATCCTGAAATAATCCGGGATGGCTTATCGGCAAGAAATCAAATTTTGAAGAGCCTGCGGCAAACGTTTCTTGCCGATAGCGCGGCTGCGTAAGGCGTACCTTAGGTAGAAATGTGAAAAAAACTACACTTCCTTCTTTATTTTGTCATAACTGTCCCGTATAATAGAAAGGAAAGAGCCTGTCAAAACGCCCGGAAGGGCTGAAGATACAGCAAAAACCTGCATAAAAGGGGAGGAAAACACTTATGGCAAACGAAAAGATCCTTGTGGTGGACGACGACGCCAACATCTGCGAGCTGCTGCGGCTGTACCTGACCAAGGAGGGCTATCAGGTCACGGTGGCAAACGATGGCGAAGAAGGACTGGAAAAGTTCAACGCGGTCAAGCCGGACATGGTGCTGCTGGACGTGATGATGCCCCGCATGGACGGTCTTGAGGTCTGCCGCCGCATCCGCAAGGCGGGCAACACCCCGGTAATGATGCTTACCGCCAAGGGCGAGACCTTTGACAAGGTGCTGGGTCTGGAGCTGGGCGCAGACGATTACATGGTCAAGCCCTTTGACGCAAAAGAGGTGGTGGCACGCATCAAAGCGGTGCTGCGCCGCTGCCAGACTACCTCCGCTGCCGCCGAGAGTACCGAGGGCGTCATCGAGTTCGACAACCTGCGGCTGGATATGAACAGCTATGAACTGCGGGTCAAGGGCAAGGTGGTGGAAGCTCCCCCCAAGGAGCTGGAACTGCTGAACTGTCTGGCCTCCCACCCCAACCGCGTGTACACCCGCGACCAGCTGCTGGACGAGGTGTGGGGCTTTGAGTATTACGGCGACAGCCGCACCATTGATGTCCACGTCAAGCGTCTGCGCGAAAAGCTGGCCGGGGCTTCCGATAAGTGGGAGCTGAAAACCGTCTGGGGCGTGGGCTATAAGTTCGAGGTGCGTCAGTAATGCGTAAAAGTATCTCCACGGCCTTTTTCTCCATGGTGTCCACCCTGATGGTGCTGGGCATCGTGCTGATGGGCTGCTCGGAGTGGGTGCTGTTCAAGAATTATTTTGCGAAGGATCGCTACGAAACACTGGATCAGGTGGTAAACGTTGCCAAGCGCACTGCGGAGTATCTGGTAAACAGCGAGACCATGCCGCAGGGCGCAGAGCTGGACGCTTTGAACACCAAGCTGGAGATCATCGGCGAGAGCGCCGAGGCTTATCTGTTTTTCACCGACCGACAGGGCAATGTGCTTATTGCCTCCGACCCGGCAAAGCTTACCACCACCACCGTGCCGCTGGATATCTGCCAGCGCGCCAACGCAGTGGCTGACCCGGACGCCCGGCACTACCACGCTTTCGGCGATTTGGGCGGTGCCCTGACCGAAAAAAGCTATATCGCGGCGGTGGAGACCATCGACGACCAGAGCCTGTTCAGCGGCTGGCTGTTTTTGTGCTCCTCCGGCGCGCAGCTCACCGACTTTAAACAGCAGTTCTGGTCCAACTTCCTCATGTCTGCCTGCGTGATGCTGCTGTGCGCCAGCGTGCTGACCCGCCTGCTGATGCGTCAGCTTACCGACCCGCTGCAGAAGGTCACCGATGCCGCCCAGCGCTTTGGCGGCGGCGACCTCTCCGTCCGCGTGGAGGGCGTGGAGGGCGATGGCGAGGTGGCAGACCTTGCCCGCACCTTCAACCAGATGGCGGAGAACATCCAGTCCAACGATAACTCCCGGGGTCAGTTCATGGGCAACATCGCCCACGAACTGCGCACCCCCATGACCACCATCAAGGGCTTTGTGGACGGCATTCTGGACGGCACCATCCCGCCCGAGATGCAGAACCACTACCTGCAGCTGGTCAGCGAGGAGACCGGCCGTCTGGCACGGCTCATCCAGAATATGCTGGATCTCTCCAAGCTGGAAAGCGGCGAGTATCAGGTGAACGCCCGGATGTTCAATATCTGGGAGACCCTGACCGGCGTGGCGCTTGCCGCAGAGCAGCGCATCAATGACGGCATGATCGAGCTGGAAGGCCTGACCATGGATGAAAAGGTGCTGGTCTATGCCGACCCCGACCTGATCCATCAGGTGGCATATAACCTGCTGGACAACGCCATCAAGTTCACCCCGGCGGGCGGCACCATCCGCTTCAGCGTGGAAAAGCTGGGGCCCGAGGCCGAGATCTCCATCTGGAACTCCGGGCAGGGCATCAGCCCGGAGGCGCTGCCCTATGTGTTCGAGCGGTTCTATAAAGAGGATCGTTCCCGCGGTCTGCACGCCCGCGGCTCCGGTTTGGGACTGAACATCTGCAAGGTGCTGGTCAATCTGGCCGGCGGGCAGATCCGCGTGGAGAGCCAGCAGGGCGAGTGGTGCCGCTTTGTGTTCACCCTGCCCACCTGTTCCCCCAATCCCGGCGGCATGAAGCGCCTGCCGGATGCCGCCGGGCAGCCCGGCGCAGTGGAGGACCCCGCCAGCATGAAGCCGGTAGAATAAAACCCCGCAGCCAGACTGCCCCGCCCGGGCGGTCTGGCTGCTTTGGCGTTGTTGGAATAAAAATCCTGCTTACCGCTGTGACCCCCTCTTGTGAAAATGCGTTTGGAGCACTCCGCAGAGTGCGACAAACGCGGAATTAAAAATCTATTTTCCGCTGAATATGGCTAGCAACGACGACGACCGCCGCCAGCGGCGGAAACAGGGAGGAGTTGTTGGGGCAGCGGCCAGCAAGACGCGAGTGCCGCCCAAGGCACGAAGCGGATGCTGGGTGCCGCAACCCGGAAGCAGCGGAGGCCATTCCAAATCGTCCTGCTTCAAAGAAAGCTGCTGCAAAATGGCAAGCCTTCGGCGGCAGCTGCGCGGCACATGGAGATGCTGCCGCGCAATGGACTTTTTGCGCCATTTACGACTTTTCGGTGAAAAAAACTGCTGCGGGTTTGATTTTTTGGCCGTTTTCATGTAAACTAAAAGATAACCATGCCCGCGTATTTTTTGCCCGGCAGAACCCTGCAAAACGCGCAACGCATGGGATAAAAATTGCTAAAAATAACGGAGCGTAATGAAATATTATGGCCATCGTAAGTCCTTCTATTCTTTCTGCCGATTTTGGCAAGCTGGGTGCAGACTGCCGCATGGTGCTGGATGCCGGCGCACAGATGCTGCACTACGACGTGATGGACGGGCATTTTGTGCCCAACATCAGCTTTGGCGTGCCGGTGCTCAAAAGCCTGCACAAGGCGCTGCCGGATGCCTTTTATGACGTGCATCTGATGATCAGCCACCCGCTGCAATACGCCGAGCCCTTTATCAAGGCCGGTGCGACCCTGTATAATTTCCATCTGGAGTGCGAAGATGATATTCAGGCCACCATTGATGCCGTGCGTGCGCTGGGCTGCAAGGTGGGCCTGACCATTAAGCCCGGCACCCCGGCCGAGGCGCTGGCACCGTGGCTGGACCAGCTGGATCTGGTGCTGGTGATGAGCGTGGAGCCCGGCTTCGGCGGGCAGAAGTTCATGCCCTCGGCGCTGGACAAGCTCCGCTGGCTCAAGGCAGAGCGGGAAGCACGCGGCCTTTCCTACCTGCTGGAGGTGGACGGCGGCGTGGATGCCGCCACCGCACCCTTGTGCATGGAAGCCGGAGCCGACGTGCTGGTGGCGGGCAGTGCCGTGTTCGGCGCCGCCGACCCTGCTGCGGCTGTGGGCGCACTGGCCAGCCTGTAAGGAGGCCCGTATATGGATGAAGCTTTGATCCAAGAGCAGGAGCGGCAGCTGCAAAAGACCGGCCGGTACTATAAGCACGTTTTCTGGCTGTGTGTGCCGCTGCTGTGCATGGCCTGCTATTTCTATGGGGCGCGTCCGCTGCTGCTGTGCGGCATCGCCCTGCTTACCGGCAACCTGTGCGACCGTCTGGTGGCGCTGCTGCGCCATCGGGTGTACACCAATAAAGATCTCTCCAACGAGAGCTTCAGCCTGATCATCGCCCTGCTCATGCCCGCCACCGTGGACATCTATGTGCTGGTGGTGGCAGTGCTGGCGGGCGTATTGATCGGCAAGGAGGTCTTTGGCGGCTACGGCAGCTATCCCTTCAACCCCGCTGCCGTGGGCTACGCCGTGGCGGCGGTATCGTGGCCGGAGCAGGTGGTGCGCTACCCGCAGCCCTATACGCCGCTGCCCCTGTGGAACGCCTCCGCCGTGCCGGTAAGCAGCACCATCGAGGATACCCTGCGCAGCGGCGGTATCCTGAACCTGAACGCCCTCGCCGTTGTGCTGGGCGAGTTTGCTGCCCCCATGGGCACCGGCGCGGCGCTGGTCATTCTGGCCTGCGGCCTCGTGCTGTGGACCCAGAAGGACGTGCACATCGGCGCATCGGCAAGTTTTCTCATCACCTGCGGGCTCATCGCCTTCTTCTTCCCGCGTCAGGTGGGTCTGGCGGACAGCACCCTCTTCAGCAGCCTGCTGCCCCGCCTGCAGGGCATCCGGGACGAGCTGCACACCGGTGCGGTGCTGTTCTGTGCGGTGTTCCTGCTCAACGAACCCTACACCTGCGCCCATCACCGGCTCGGACGCATCCTGTACGGCGCCCTGGTGGGTGCTGCCACCATGGGCTTCCGCTATTTCGGCGTGTACGAGACCGGCGTCTGCTTTGCACTGCTGGCCGTCAACAGCGTGTCCGCGCTCATTGACCGCACCGAGGAGCGGCTGTACCGTCTGCTGCACCGTCTGCCGTCCGAACGAAAGGAGGCTGCGGAATGAAAAAGCGTACTGCGGAACTGATTTTAAAGGACCCCGAAAAGTTTGCCCATCACGACCGCGTGTTCCTGAATAACCCGGTGGTCATGCAGGGCATGGGTCTGGCACCGCTGGTGGTCGTGGCTACCACCGGCCAGAACGGCCTGATGCTGGCGGCGGCGGTGACGCTGCTGCTGGTGCCCTCCCGCGTGCTGGCCTGCCTGCTCAGCCGCCTTGTGCCCCTGCGGGACGAGGAGCCTACCCCGGAGCAGCTGCAAAAAAAGCTGCTGCCCCGTGCACTTTTGTACGCAGCCAGCGCCGCTGTGGTGTACTTGGCGGCATATCCCATTCTGAACTTTGTGTTCGGCACCGGTCTTTTGAACCTTGGCATCTACCTGCCCATGCTGGTGGTGGAGCCGCTTCTGACCTACCGCTTCGGCCGCGTGCAGGAGACAGTGCACAAGGCCGTTTCCAAGGGCGTGCGCATCACCGTGGGCTACGCGCTGCTGCTGCTCGTGGTGGGCGTGGTGCGCGAGTGGCTCAGCCTTGGCACCGTGTTCGGTGCCCCGGTGGGGCGCTGGGCGCTGCTGCCACTGGCTAAGATGCCGGCGGGCGGCTTTATCGTGCTGGGCATCCTGTGTGCCATCTGGCGCGCTGCGGCTGCAAAGCGCAAGGAATATCTGAAAAGGGAAGCACGGGATACCCTGACCGTGCACTACCAGAAGGAGGGGAACCGCGAACCGTGAAGGAAGTTGTAAGCAGCTCGGCAGTGTTTTTCAGCTATGCACTGCTGGCCATTTTTGCACAGAACGCTGTCTTTACCCGTGCACTGGGCGTGTCCCGCATGGTGCAGCTGGTGGGGGACGACCGCACCAGCAGCGCCTTGTTCGGCATGATGCTGTGCATCACGCAGGTGCTGGTGGCGCCGGTGGCTTTTCTTGCCGGGCGGTTCATTGCCCCGCTGGATAACCGCGCCCAGCTGCGCCCGCTGGTGTATATTGCCAGCATTGCCGTGGTGTGTCTGGCGGAGCATCTGGTGCTGTGGCTGCTGCGCAGCCTGCCCCGCCGCGCCCAGCTGCTGCGCATCGTGCCGCTGGCCGCGCTGAACAGCGGCGTGCTGGGCACGGTGCTGGTGGAGCGCACCCAGTCCTTTACCCTTGGCCAGAGCCTTGGCTTTGGCCTTGGCAGCGGCCTTGGCTATGTGCTGGCGGTGCTGCTGGTCACCGAGGCGCGCCACCGCCTGCGCAGCAAAGCTATCCCCAAGGCATTCCGCGGCCTGCCCATCACGCTGGTGTATATCGGCGTGCTGGCGCTGGCGATCTATGGCTTTACCGGACATTCCGTCATCCTGTAATGCAGACAGGGAGGAAAGGATACCATGGCTAAGAATAAACGTCAGAAGGTCAAGCATTATAACCGCAGCTTTTACAGCAGGGAAACGCGTGTAAAGCGCGGCATCGGCATCGTGGTGCTGGTGGCGGCAGTGCTGGCAGCCGCATGGTTTGCCGCACCCCATGTGCTGGATTGGGCCACCCACACCTGGTATACCGTGGTCAAGGATCGGGATCTGGAGGCCGAAAGCGCTTCCCGCGCCGAGGCAGCCGCCTCCTCTGCGGCGGCAAGCAGCGCTGCTGCTTCGCAGGCAGCGTCTGAGCTGGAGCCGGAGGAGGAAAAGCCGCTGGACGGCAAGGCCATTACCGGCGGCAGCTGGGCAGAGCTGGACGTGACCACCCTGACCGATGAAGCCGCCATCCGCGCCGCCGCCCGGCAGCTGAAGCAGCAGGGCGCAGACTACGCCCTTGTCACTCTGAAGGACGCCGCTGGCACGGTGTATTATGCTTCCGGCGTGGCAGCTGCTGCCCAGAGCATCACCGAAAACCCGGTGGATGCGGCCAATATCGCCGCCATCCTGCGGGAGGAGGGCATCATCCCGGCGGCACAGCTTGCCGCCTTTACCGACCCGGTGTCGGTGTACACCGACCGCAGCATGGGCGTGCACTACGACGGCAACAGACTCTGGCTGGATAACGTCAGCGCAGCCAAGGGCGGCAAGGCATGGATGAACCCCTTTGCCGCAAGTGCGGTGCAGTTTGTCGGCGACCTCATTGAGGAGGTGCGGAGCATGGGCTACGAGCAGGTGGTGCTTACCGGGGTGCAGTTCCCCAATATCATCACCCGCAAGCAGGACTTCGGCGCTTCCGGCGGCAAGAGCCGGGAGGGACGCGCCGCCCAGCTGACGGCGGATATCGCCGCATGGCAGACCCGCTTTGCGGGCAGCGTGACCCTGTGGGTCAGCTACCCGGACGCACTGTGCACCGCTGCTACCGATGCTCTTGGCACCACCGGTACGTCCCTTGGCATGGAAAACCTGCTGGTCACCAGCAGCACCGCACTGGATGCGGACAGCCGCGCTGCGCTGGAGCAGGCCGCTGCCGATGCCGGTGTGAAGCACGTTGTGGTGCACGATGCCGCAGCGTTCCGCTGAGAAGCGGCTTTTATAAAGAGGGGAGGAAACGACTATGAAACCGACTACCTGTTTTGCACCCGCACACATCCTGCTGCCTTCGGAGCAGGTGCCGCTGGAGCAGTGGGGCTGTATTGCCTGTGACCAGTTCACCAGCGACCGCAGCTATTGGCAGCGGGCAGAAGAGACCGCTGCGGGTGCGCCCAGCACCCTGAACCTGATCCTGCCGGAGGTGTATCTGGAGGACGGAGACGCCGACGCGCGGGTGGAAAAGATCCACGCCACCATGCAGGATTACGCCAAAAATGTGCTCACCCGGGCGGTGGACGGCTTTATCTATGTGGAGCGCACCGAGCAGAGCGGCCGGGTGCGGCAGGGTCTTGTAGGGCGTGTGGACCTGGAGGCATACAGCTACCGCCGGGGCGAAAAATGCACCGTGCGCCCCAGCGAGTGCACCGTGGAAAGCCGCATCCCGCCCCGCATGAAGGTGCGCACCGGCGCTGCGCTGGAAACGCCCCACATCATGATGCTGGCGGATGACCCGGACTGCACCCTCATCGAGCCCATTGCCGCCCACAAGGACAGCCTGCCCAAGGTGTACGAGGGCGAGCTGATGCTGGGCGGCGGTCATGTGGCCGGCTGGGCGGTGGAGGACCCCGCCCTCATTGCACAGATCGAAAATGCGCTGACCGTGCTGGGCAGTCAGGAAGAATTTGACAAGAAATACCCCGATGCCACCCGCCGCGACCCGCTGACGCTGGCAGTGGGCGACGGCAACCACTCGCTGGCTACCGCAAAAGCCTGCTGGGAGGAGCTGAAAAAGACCCTGACCCCGGAGCAGGCAGAGAACCACCCCGCCCGCTGGTGTCTGGCAGAGGTGTGCAACGTGCACTCCCCGGCTATTGAGATCGAGCCCATCCACCGGGTACTGTTCAACGTGGACTGCGCCACCGTGCTGCTGAGCCTCATTACATGGAGCGATTCCAACATGGCCGGCTGCTGCTTTGGCGGCAGCAAAAAGCAGCCCTTTACGCTGGCAGGCCCCCACATGGCCAATGTGCTCAGCTTTGAGGACCCCACCGAGCCGCTGACCGTGGGCACCATCGACGATTTTATTTCGGACTATATCGCACGCCACCCGGAGGCAAAGGTGGACTATGTGCATGACGAACCGGCTGTGCGCGCTTTGTGCAAGCAGGGTGCTGTGGCGTTTTTGATGCCGCCCTTCGCCAAGAGCGATCTGTTCCGCGGCGTTGTGATGGGCGGTGTGCTGCCCCGCAAGACCTTCAGCATGGGACACGCGGAGGAAAAGCGCTACTACATCGAGTGCCGGAAGATCACAGAATAAAATAGGAGAACCATGACATTTAAAGAACTGAATCTGTCCGCCCCGCTGCTGCGCGCTGTGCAGGAAGCGGGCTACGAGACCCCCTCGCCCATTCAGGCGGCGGCCATCCCGCCGGTGCTGGCTGGCCGGGATCTGATGGGCTGCGCCCAGACCGGTACCGGCAAGACGGCGGCTTTTGCGCTGCCCATGCTGGATCGGCTCACCGCCAACGCACCCCGCCGCAAGGGCGCTGTCCGCGCCCTGATTTTGACCCCCACCCGGGAGCTGGCTTTGCAGATCGGCGAAAGCTTTGAAGCCTACGGCAAGTACCTGAAACTGCGCAGCACCGTCATCTTTGGCGGCGTGGGACAGGCACCGCAGGTGGAAGCGCTGAAAAAGGGCGTGGACATCCTCATCGCCTGCCCGGGACGGCTGAACGACCTGATCGGGCAGGGCTTTATCGACCTGTCCGCTTTGGAAATTTTTGTGCTGGACGAGGCCGACCGGATGCTGGACATGGGCTTTGTCCATGACGTGAAAAAGGTCATTGCAAAGCTGCCCACCCAGCGCCAGAACCTGATGTTCAGCGCCACCATGCCCGCCGAGATCGAGCAGCTGGCTGCCGGCATCCTGCACGACCCCGCCTTTGTCAAGGTGGACCCGGTGTCCAGCACCGTGGACCGCATCCAGCAGAGCCTGTACTATGTGGAAAAGGGCAACAAAAAGCTTTTGCTGCCGTGGCTCATCAAAAATCTGCAGCCGCCGGTGGTCAATGCGCTGGTGTTCAGCCGCACCAAGCACGGCGCGGATAAGATCGCAAAAGACCTGACAAAGCAGGGCATCCCCGCCGCCGCCATCCACGGCAACAAGAGCCAGACTGCCCGCGTGACCGCGCTGGAGGATTTCAAGTCCGGCAAGACCCGGGTGCTGGTGGCGACCGACATCGCCGCACGCGGCATTGATATCAGCGAGCTTTCCCATGTGTTCAACTATGACCTGCCCGAAGTGCCGGAGACCTATGTGCACCGCATCGGGCGCACTGCCCGCGCCGGTGCGGACGGCACCGCTGTCAGCTTCTGCGCCCCGGAGGAACAGGAGTACTTGGCAGGCATCGAAAAGCTGAACCGCCGCAAGATCCCGGTGGTATCCGGCCACCCGTGGGACGGCGTGCCCGCCCCGGTGCGCCCGGTGCTGCCCGTGCGCGGCAAAAAGCCCCGCCCCGAAGCGGAAAACTTGGCCGAAGCGCCGAAAAAACAGGCCGAAACTGCGCCCGCAAAAGCTGCAAAGACAGCTGCGCCCGCGCCGAAGCAGGAGCCGAAGGCTGCAAAGAACGCGGTGCCTGCAAAACCGAAAAAAGAGGAAACACTGATGCAAGACAGCAACACAAAGCGCGGAGCCCGCAACGACCGCCGCGCCAACAACCGGGGCGCAAACGCCCCCAAGGAAGCGGCAGCGCCCCGTGCCCGCCGCGAGAATGCCGCCCCCGCCCGAGGCAGCAACGTCCAGCCCAAATTTGACCCCCATTTTGTCAGCGCCCCGGAGGCTACTCCGCTGCGCCCGGCACGCAAGACTCCTGTTGCTCCGGCAGCACCCGCCATCCGCAGCGCACAGGAGCCCCAGAATAACCAGAACGCAAACCGCAGCGGCAGCCGCCGCAACGACCGCAGCGACCGGGGTGAACAGCGCAATGCCCGCCCCGCTGCCCAGAATAATAACGCCCGCCCTGCCCGCAACGAGCGCGGCAATGCCGGGAATCAGAGCCGCACCGGCAGCGCACCCCGCGCTCCCAAGGCCGAGCCTGCCCGCCGCGGCCGCAATGCTGCCGCCCGGGACGAGGACCCGGGGCTGGTGCTCATCAGCCGCCGTCCGCCCCAGCAGAAGTATACCAGCTTTGAGGAGTATATGGACGCCCACGGCGGTGCCACTGCACCCATTGAGGATCACAGCGAAGAAGTATGAGCCAGAACGAAGCCTTTGCCCCGTGGCAGTGCCCCCTGTGCGGCGGCGCGCTGCAAGGGGAGAATGACCTGAAATGTGAAAAAGGCCACTGTTTTGACCGCGCCCGGGAGGGCTACTGGCATCTTTTGCCGGTGCAGAGTATGCGAACCAAAGCCCCCGGGGACAGCAAGGAGATGGTAGCTGCCCGCCGCGCCTTCCTGAACGCCGGATATTACGGCATTTTCGGGCAGGCGCTGGGGGAGTTGTGCCTTACCCACGGCGTGCCCGCCGCGAAGGACGCCCCGCTGCATCTGCTGGACGCAGGCTGCGGCGAGGGCTGGTACGACCGCTGCATCGCGCAGCAGTTCGCGGCGGCAGAAAAGCCGTTGCAGCTGGCCGGGTTCGATATCGCAAAGCCCGCCGTGCGTCTGGCGTCAAAGGCGCTGCCCGCCGCGCAGTATGCGGTGGCGTCCAGCTTCAGCCAGCCGGTGCGCACCGGCTGGGCAGACGTGCTGCTGAACTGCTTTTCGCCCTTTGCGCAGGAGGAATTCAGCCGGGTGCTGCGCCCGGGCGGGCACATGATCTACGTCGTGCCGGGGGCAGAGCATCTGTACCAGATGAAGGCTGTGCTCTACGAAAAGCCCTACAAGAACCCGGTGCAGCAGGTGGAGTACCCGGGCTTCCGCGCCATTGATGAGCGTGAGGTGCAGGGCACCATCACCGTGCCCGCCGCCCAGCTGGAAGCCCTGTTTGCCATGACCCCCTACTACTGGAAAACGCCTCGCGACGGTGCTGCCCGCCTTGCGGCTCTGCCGCAGCTGACCACTACCATCGCTTTCCGCTTTCTGGTGTTTGAAAAGCTGTAATAAGATAAAAAAGGACTGCCGTGCGCTGCACGGCAGTCCTTTTTTGTGCCCATTCTTATGCTTGTTGATTTTCACAAGAACTGGCATACTAATATATCAATTTCGCACAAAAACAACAAAATCTATTTACAAGTGCGTTGTATTGTGGTACGATTTGTGCAGATTTCGATGGCGTGATACAACTGGAATGTCTATCGGGCCCGGCAGCAGGGCGTTTGCTGCACAGCTTTGGGCGGCTTTGCTCTGCACAAATGAGCCGTCTGCATTTAAAAGGAGAAATGATGATGAACAGAAGAGACTTTATGAAGCTTTCCGCCGCTTCTGCTGTGACCATGGGCGCAGTGGCTGGCATGGCGCCCACATCCTTTGCTGAAAACGCTGGCGTGCACACCGATGCTGAGGTGCAGGCCATGGTGGCAGAGGAACTCCGTCTCTCCCGCGAGGTGGCCTTTTATCCGGCTGCTTTCCGGGGTGATTTTGACAAGTTCTATGTGCTGTTCCACAAGCTGTCCCGTGCTCAGTACGAGAAGGTGGACGGTGCAGCTGTGCCCGGTATCAACGCCTCCCACTACGATATGTGTGTTGCTCTGACCAATGCCCGCAAGGCGCTGCGCCAGATCAAGGACCCCAAGAGCACCGTTTGGGAAATTTGGGGAGATCAGATGGCCGTGGAATCTCCGCTGCCCACCAACTGGGAAAATTGCTACGATAACGAGGGCTTCCGTCCCTTCCTGAACCCGTACTTGCTGCGAGATCAGGGCAAGGTGAAGGGCAACGTGATCATTATTGCAGGCGGCGGCAGCACCCACCGCAACAACGTGGTGGAAGGCTACCCGGTGGCCGAGTTCTTCAACAAGAACGGCTACAACGCCTTTGTGCTGCAGCGCCGCGTCAACCCTTATGCCGCTGTGGATCAGCAGCTGGATCTGGCCCGTGCTATCCGCTACATCCGCCACAACGCCTCTGAAAAACACATCGGCAAGACCGATATCATGATCGCTGTGGGCTTCTCTGCCGGCGGCATGAATGTGATGCAGGTGGTGGCCGACCAGTTCGGCACTACGAATACCCCGGATAAGGTCTACCCCAGCTACGTCTGCGATGCTGTGGACCATGAGAGCGCTGACCTGAATGTGGCGATTCCCATCTACGGACTGTTCGTCACTGGTCTGAACTTCACGAAGAACCCCAACCTGCCTCCGGTCTTTGGTGTTGTGGGTCAGAAAGATGGCCTGAGTGCGATGATGCTGCCCTCTCTGCCGGAGTGCGCAAATATCTTCACGGACTTCAGCTTCTATCTGGCACCTGATGCGCCCCACGGTGTGGGTCTGGGCACTGGCACCAAGGGCTATGTGGACTACTACACCCAGATCGCCCAGTGGCCGGATATGGCTGTCAACTTCATCGAGAGCCGTCTGGGGCTGATGGAAAAGAAGATCGACATGGACTCCGTGGGCTTTGCATGGTAAGCTTCCCCGACAGGAGTACCTGAAAAACAACGACCCGCCGCACCTCTTTCAGTGCGGCGGGTCGTTGTTTGTAAAAATGTTATGTATGATACTCCATCCATTTGCCCTTCCACGCATACAGGATCATGAGCAATGCGCCCAGACCCCAGCTGACGGGGTAGAGGATGAACACGCCCTCGATGCCGGAGAAGAAGGGCAGCAGAAACTGGATCCACACCACACGGAACAGGCACAGCGAGACCAGCAGCACCACCATGGGTGGGATGCTGGCACCCGTGCCGCGCACGGCACCGGCAAGGCCGTGCAGGATGCTGAGCAGGAAGTAGAACGGACAGAACCACCGCATGGCCAGCTTGCCGTAGGTGACCACGGCCTCGTCGGCGGTGAACAGGTGCAGAATGGCGTCCTGTCCGGCCAATAGCGCCGCGCCGGTGCAAAGGGTGTAGATGACCCCAATAGCAAGGGTGACCCACACCGAGCGCTTTACCCGGTCCAGACGCCCCGCGCCGTAGTTCTGCCCCACAAAGGTGGTAGCTGCCATGCTGATGCTGCTCACCGGCAGGATGTTGAAGCCATCGATCTTCATGTAGGCTGCAAAGCCCGCCATGGCGGCGGCGCCGTAGCTGTTCACGCTGGCCTGCACCAGCACGTTGAAAAAGGAGATGACCATGTTCTGGATGCCGGTGGGCAGGCCCACCCGGATGATGCGGCCTGCCATTTTGCGGTGCAGCCGGATGGCGGAAAGCTTCACCCGGCAGGCGTCCTCGCTTTTCATCAAAAAGCGCAGGCTCAGCACGCAGGACACCAGCTGGCTTAAGTCGGTAGCGATGGCAGCGCCCGCCACCCCCATCCGCAGCCCCACGATGAACACAAAGTCCAGCACGATGTTGGTCACCGACGCCCATGCCAGATACACCAGCGAGCGGCGGGAGTTGCCGGCGGCGTTCAGGATGCCGGCGGTCATGTTATACACCACGCTGAACAGCACCCCGCCAAAGTAGATGCGGATATAGGTCACAGCGTCGGCCAGCACCTCGGCGGGGGTGTTCATGGCCACCAGCAAAGCGCGCCCGCAGGCAACGCCGCCCACCGTCAGCAAAAGCCCCATGACCACCGCAATGGCAAGGGAGGTGTGCACCGCCTCGCGGGTCTCCTTGTGGTCGCCCGCGCCCAGATACTGCGACACCACCACGCCCGCGCCCACGGCAAGCCCCTGACTGAAGCCGATGAGCAGGTAGATGGGCGACCCGCTGGAGCCCACGGCGGCAAGGGCATTGCTGCCCACAAAATTGCCCACGATGATGCTGTCGGCGGTGTTGTACATCTGCTGCAGCAGGTTGCCGAAGATCAGCGGCAGGGCAAACAGCAGCAGGCTTTTTACAATGCTGCCCTCGGTCATAAGGGTAGCGGTATTCCGTGTTTTTACGGCGGCCATGGGGCTCCTCCTCTCAGCGCAAAAAATCGCTTGTACCCCTTAGCATAGCACAAACCCCGCCCCGGGACAAGGGGCAGGGCTGACGATTTAAAATGGCTTCCGCTGCGCTTTAGCCATCTTCAGCGGAATTATTATTTTTATTTCGCGTTTGTCGCGCTCTGCGGAGCGCTCCAAACGCTATTTTCACGAGAGGAGTCCTGACGGTAAACGGTAGCGCCGCGCTTTCGAAGAAAGCGGTGCTGCAAATGCTGCTCCCGGTTACGACACCACTTGTGAAAAAGGGGTTCTGAAAAGCCCGCAGGCTTTTCAGAACCCACAAATTAAAAATCTTTTTTCCGCTGATGATGCGCAGAGCAACGCGGAGCGCATTTTAAATCGTTTCGCCCGCAGACAACAGCGGCGGCACGGCGCTGCCGTGTAGCTTGCGGGCGAGGTAGTTCTGGGTGATCTTCACCACCGTACCGGACAGCGCCACCACGCCGATGAGGTTCGGCAGCATCATCAGGCCGTTGAAGGTGTCGGAAAGCGTCCATGCAAGGTTCAGCCGCATCACCGCGCCCAGCGGCATCAGCGCTACGAACAGCACCCGGTAAAATGCTCCAGCCCCTGCGCCGAAGAGATACTCCACAGCCTTGCAGCCGTAGCAGCTCCAGCCAAGAGTGGTGGAGTAGGCGAACAGCAGGATGCACACCGCAATGAGCTTGGACCCCAGCGTGCCAAACACGGCGTCAAAGGCCTGCCCCACCAGTGCACTGCCCGCCGCCCCGGCGGCAATGCGCCCGGTGTCCGGCTCCACAAAGCCGGAGGTCAGCACCACCAGCGCCGTCAGGGTGCACACCACCATGGTGTCCGCAAACACCTCAAAAATGCCCCACATGCCCTGCTGCACCGGCTCCTTTACGTTGGAAGCCGCGTGCACCATCACCGAGGAGCCAAGTCCGGCCTCGTTGGAAAAAGCACCCCGCTTGAAGCCCCAAGTGACCGCCTGGGACAGCCCATAGCCTACGATGCCCCCACCGGCGGCGCGCAGCCCGAACGCGCCCTTTACGATGGCGGCAAGCGCCGCCGGGACAGCGGTGATATGCACCCCCACCACGGTGAGCGCACCCACGATGTACAGCAGTGCCATGGCGGGGACAAGCCTTTCCGCCACAGCGGCTACTCGCTTGAGCCCGCCCAGCAAAATCACCGCCGACACTGCCGCCAGCACCGCGCCGGTGACGGCCTCCGGCACGCCGAAGGCCGCCTGCAGATTGCCCGCGATGGAATTGAGCTGGCTCAGGTTGCCGATGCCAAAGCTTGCCAGCGCACAAAACGCGGCAAACAGCACCGCCAGCACCCGCCCCGGCTTGCCGCCAAGGCCGTCCCGCAGGTAGTACATCGGCCCGCCGCGCCAGCCGCCCGCCGGGTCTTTGCGGCGGTAGTAGATGCCCAGCACGTTCTCGGCGTAGCTGGTCATCATGCCCAGCAGCGCCATGACCCACATCCAGAACACCGCCCCCGCCCCGCCGGAAAGGATGGCGGTGGCCACCCCCACAAGGTTGCCGGTGCCGATGGTGGACGCCAGTGCGGTGCACAGGCTCTGGAACTGGCTGATGGCCTGTTCCTCGCGGGCGGTATGGGCGGTGACGCTCCGGTCGGTCAGGATAGCACCGAGGGTGTGCCGCATCCAGTAGCCCCACCGCCGCAGCTGGAAGCCCCCGGTGCGCACCGTCAGCAGCAGCCCGGTGCCGAAGAGCAGCCCCAGCCCCATCGGCCCCCACACGATGCCGTTCAAAGCCTCGATTCCCCGCATGAACCGCTCTGGCATCCCATCCCCCCTTTTTACCGTATCCTATGCAGCAGCCTTAGTCCTCATGCGGTGCGGAGGGCTTTTCGGGGTCTGGGGCGGGAAGGGGTTCCAGCGTCAGCCAGAAGTCCTCCTGTTCCTCGCGGTCTTTTTTGTTGGGGTTTTCTGTTTGATCCATGCAGCATCCCTGCCTTTCTGCATAAAGGGTCGCCCGCTGGGCTATGCTTTATGCACAAAAAGGAGGCAGAGCCATGAAACACGCAAAACGCAGCGGCTGGCGTCCCTTCTGGGCGGCGCTGTGCGCCGCCCTGCTGGTGCTGCTGCCGCTGGTGGGCGGCACAGTGCTGCTCAGCCGCGCCCAGCTGCGCAGCAGTCTGCGGCAGGCCGCAAAAAGCCAGAGCGGAGTGCCCATCCGTCTGCCCAAAGCCGCCGACCGGTGCACCGTGCTGCTGTGCGTGGCAGACGAGACCCCGGGCTTTGTGCTGGCCTACCTGAACGCCGGGCAGAACTGCATCCATCTGCTGGCGGTGCCCGCCGCGCTGGAAGTGCCCTTTGGGGGCAAGAACGTCCCTCTTGCGGACTGTTACGCCGCCGCGGGCCCCGCCCGCTGCCGGGAAGCGCTGGGCGAGGTGTTCGCCCTGCCGGAGGATACCGACTATCTTGCCATCGCCCCGGCGGTGCTGACAAAGCTTGCGGCGCGGTACGGTGCAGTGCGGGTGGGTTTTACCGGGGCGCTCACACCGGAGCAGCTGGCGCGGTACGGCAAAGGCACCGGGGTGCAGGGCATTTCTGCCGCCGATGCCCACAGCTTTTTAGCGGCGCTGGATGCCGACACTGCTCTTTCGCCCCGGCGCAGCGCCGCCGCCCGGGCGGCGGTGTGGGATGCGTTTTTCCGGCAGGCGCTGGAGCTGCTGCCCACCACCCTGCCGCAGGGTCTGCGGGAGGTGAGCGGCAGTCTGCTGACCAGCCTGACCGCCGTAGACCTTGCTACACTGGAACGCACGCTGGAATTTTTAGCCACCAGCGCCGAGCCGGTGGATATCACCGCCGACGCCCTGCCCGGGGACTGGGCAGGCGGACACTATACGGTGTCTGATGCCTCCCGGGCGGCGGTGCAGAGCTTTTTCAACCTCTCCCCGGCGGCGGCGCAGTCCGCGTCCGGCAGTGAGCCATAACCCAGCACCAGCGTCCCGGCGGCAGAGTGCGCCGTGCCGGTCAGGTCGTAGTCGCTCAGTAGGGAACAGCGCACCCCGTACTGCCGGGCAGCAGCCCGCAGGGCGGCGTCCGGCGGCGGGTCTTTCAGCTGTGCCAGCAGGTGCAGGCCGGTGTGCAGCCCCGCAAGGGTCAGCTCCTCCGGTGCAAAGGAGGTGCGCAGCGCCGCCACCAGTGCATCCCGCCGGGCTTTGTAGGCGGTGCGCTCCCGCGCTAAGTGCCGGGTGAAATACCCCCCGGTGATAAAGCGCGCCAAGGTCTGCTGCTCAAACCGCCCTACCGTGCCGGAGTACAGCCGGTACTTGGCCTGCCACGCGCCCAGCAGCTGCCGGGGCAGCACCATGTAGGCAATGCGGATGCCCGGGGCAAGGCTGCGGGAGCAGGTGGACAGATACACCACCGGGCCGTCTGCGCCCGCCATGCCCTGCAAGCTGGGCAGCGGGCGGGTGTCAAAACGGAACTCGGAGTCGTAGTCGTCCTCAATGATGTACCGCCGTCCCGGGGCGCGGGCCGCCCAGTGCAGCAGCTCGGCCCGGCGTCCGGCGGGCATGGTGACCCCGGTGGGGAACTGGTGGCTGGGGGTGACGTAGCACACCGCCGCATCGCTGGCGGAAAGGGCGGCAAGGGACAGCCCGTCCGCGTCCACCGGCAGGCAGCGGCAGGGCACGCCGTTGTTTTCCAGCACCTGCCGGGCGCGGGGGTAGCCGGGGGTCTCCACGGCGGCAGGGCCGGGCAGCAGCGGTGCCAGCAGCCCCAGAAGATATTCCAGCCCTGCGCCCACCACCAGCTGTTCCGGGTCGCACTGCACGCCCCGGTACTCGGCCAGATACCCTGCCAGTGCCTGCCGCAGGGCGGCATCGCCCCGGGCATCCCCGGGAGTAAGCAGTTCCGGCGCGGAGTAGAGCAGTTCCTTTTGCAGCCGCGCCCATGTGCGGAAGGGGAACAGCCCCGGGTCCACGCCCCGGGTGGATAAATCAAACTGTACCGGCGGGGCAGCATCGGCGGGGGGCGCTGCCGCCGGCACAGAGGGCGCGGCGGGCGGCTGCACCCCCTGCGGCAGGGCAAGATACTCCTGCACCGTGAAGCCGCTGCGCTCCCGGGCGGTCAGGTAGCCTTCGGCTGCCAGCATCTGGTAGGCGGTGTCCACCGTGTTCACCGAGACCGACAGCTCTGCCGCCAGCCGCCGCTTGCCGGGCATCCGGGTGCCCGCCGTCAGGGTGCCCGCCCGCATCTCGGCGGCAAGGCTGCGGTAAAGCTGCTCGTACAGCGGCACCGCCGAAGCCGGGTCCAGTGCCGTGGTCAGATGTACCATAGAATGTCCCTCCTGTCTGGGCATTGCGTCAAACTGACCCCATAAAAAAACTTTATTCTGGGTATTTTCATGGGGTCAGTTCTGCGTATAATAGGAGCATACCCGCCGGACACCCAAATGTCAAGTGGTTTTGTGGGGTTATCGGCGCGATTGGAGGGAAAGTATCATGTCTACTACTGCAATGTGGCTGCTGCTGGCAGTCGTCGTTATCCTGATCCTGTTTTTCAGTGTGCTGTACAAGCGCCGCTTTACGGTGCACGAGCTGGCGCTTACCGGCGTGATGGCTGCGCTGAGTCTGGTGGCCTACCTGTTCTTCCGCATCCCGTTCTACGGCGGCTCCTCGTTCCATCTGGGCAACACCTTTACTGCCCTGACGGCACTGCTGCTGGACGGCGTATCCGGCGGTCTGGCGGGTGCCATCGGTCTGGCGCTGGCAGATATCCTTGCCGGTGACCCGGGCTACGCCATTACCACCTTCGTGCTCAAGTTCATCATCGGCATCACCTGCGGTGCCGTGGCACATAAGGTGTTCAAGCTGCGGGATCAGGATCGTCACAGCGCCGGGTATCTGGTCAAGGTGATCGTCTCTGCGGGTTCCGGTCTGCTGCTGAACGTGTTCACCGACCCCTTCCTTGGCTACTTCCGCAACGTGTACATCTTTGGGCAGGAGTACACCGTGGCACAGGCACTGACCAAGATCGCCGGCGGCGTCACCTTTGTGAACAGTGTGGCTTCCACTGCCTGCGCCGTGGTGCTGTATCTGGCACTGCGCCCCGCACTGGAGCGTGCAAAGCTGCTTTCCAAGGGCGAGAACAAAGCTGCCTGAATTTTAAATAAAAAGGGATCCTGAAGCGCCAGCTGGCGTTTCAGGATCCCTTTTTTGTTACCGTTTTCGGCTGCAAAGGTGCTTTGCGGCGTCTCGCCCGGCGGCAAGGCCGCTGCCGAACGCCCAGTGCAGGTTGAAGCCGCCGCAACTTCCGGCGCAGTCCAACGTTTCCCCCACAAAGTACAGCCCCGGACAGCCCTTGAACTGGAAGGTCGGTTCCACCTCGGTCAGGGCAAGCCCGCCGCCGGTGGTCTGCGCCTGCCGCCAACCGCAGGGGGTCAGCCCCTCGAACCGCCAGTGCTTGGCGGTGTGGGCAAGCTTCTGCCAGCTGCCTGCGGGCAGGGCGTGGGGGGCGGTATCCGGCAGGGCGGCGGCAGCCCAGAGGGCGCGGCCAAGCTTGCCGTGCAAAAGCCCCAGCCAGAACGCCGCCGCCGTGTCCTCGGCAAGCAGCGGTGCACGCGCCGCAAACAGGGCGGCAAGCTCTGTCTCCGGCACAGCGGGGAACAGATCAAGCTCCACTGCCGGGTGCTTCGGCCTGCGCCCGGGGGCAAGCAGACCGGACAGCTGCATGATGCAGATGCCGGAAAGCCCGTAGTCGGTAAACTGCACTTCGCCCAGCTCTTCAGCCAATACCCGGTCACCGTCCAGCAGGCGGGCGGCGGCTTTGGCGCGGATGCCCGCAAGGCTCTTGTTCGGTTTTGCGCATTGCAGGGCGGTCAGGCAGGGGTAAAGGGGGCGCATCTGCCCGCCGCAGTCGGCGGCAAAGCGGGTGCCGAAGCCGTCCGTGCCGAACTGCGGCCCGGCGGCACCGCCCATGGCGCAGATAACGGCATCTGCCCGCAGGCTTTCGGTACCGCCCTCGGCGGTGGTAAACTGCACGGCGTAGCCGCCCTTGCTCTGCCGCAGGGTGCTTACCGTGCAGCCGGTGCGCAGCTGTACGGTGTGCCGCTGCAAATGCAGCTCCAGCAGCGCCAGCACGTCTGCCGCCTGATTAGAATAAGGATACACCCGCCCGGCTTCATCGGTGCGGGTGTACAGCCCCAGCTGCTCAAACCACGCCAGCGGCGCGGCGGCATCCACCGCTGCCAGCAAAGGCCGCAGCGCGGCGGGGTCGGCGGTGAAGTACTTTTCCGGCGCAATGGCGGTGTTGTCCAGATTGCAGCGGCCGTTGCCGGTAGCCAGCAGCTTTTTGCCCACCTTGGGGTTGCGCTCCAGCACCGTGACGCGGGCAGCGGGCGCGGCCTGTGCAGCCGCCAGCGCAGCGGCCAGTCCGGCGGCACCGCCGCCCAGAATAAGGATGTGTGCCATGCGGACACCTGCTTTCTTTGGGTTTATTCCTATTTATTGTAGCAGAACCCCGCCCGGAACGCAATGCGGCGGGCAAAGCAAAAAATGTGCTGCCGGTATAATTTGCCGCCGCTGACAGATACTACATACAAAGGAAACCGCAAGGAGGGCAAAATAATGAAAGCAACCGGTATCGTGCGCCGCATCGACGAGCTTGGCAGGGTGGTGATCCCCAAGGAGATCCGCCGCACCCAGCGCATCCGGCGGGGCGACCCGCTGGAGATCTTTACCACCGGCGACGGGGAAGTGATCTTTAAAAAGTACTCGCCCATGGGCGAGGTGAACACCCTTGCCGCCCAGCTGGCAGAGGTGCTCAGCCGCCAGTTTGCACTGACCGCCTTTGTGTGCGACAGGGACCGCATTCTGGCGGTCAGCGGCAGCGGGCGGCGGGAGCTGACCGACCGCAGCATCAGCCAGCCGCTGGAAAAGCTGATGGATGCCCGCAAGCTCTACCAGAGCCCCGGCGCACCGGAAAAGACCCTGCTGCCCTGCGAGGGCGCACCCCGAGTGCTGCTATGCGCCGCACCGGTACTGGCGGGCGGGGACGTGACCGGCGCGGTGGGTCTGTTGACCGAGGATCGCGCCGCCTGCCCGGAGGACGCCCAGTGCAAGGCGGTGGCAGTGGCAGCGGCCTTTCTGGCAAAGCAGATGGAGGAATAAGGCAGAGCACGACAAACGCATTTTCACGAGAGGGTTTCACCCGCAAAAACACCGCCGCCCGGCCTGTGGAAGCAAGCCGGGCGGCGGTGTACATGAAAGGATGAATGTGAGGATGATTAGTTTGTGATGGGCACAGGCACCTTTTTCAGGCGGTTCCATGCGAGGATGATGCGTGCATTGGTCACCGTGGTGTCCGGGCCAAAGGTTGCACCGTAGTCGGACATCAGACCCTGCTCTGCGCACCAGCGGGCAGCCTTCTGCTGCTCGATGGCGTCAGCGGGGATATCGGTATACAGTGCGGTGCTTACAGGGTCGGGTTTTCCGGCAGTCGTCCACAGGACGTTTGCCAGCTCCTGACGGGTAGAGGGGATAAAGCCGCCCGGCAGGGTATAGTACAGGTACAGGGAAGAGATGTGAGCATAGGTGATATAACCCAGACCCGCAGTGCCCAGCACGATGCCAAGTGCGGCTGCGCCGGAGGAGAAGCCCGGGTCGATCTCGTCGCCGGGTTGGTCCGGAGTGGGCGGTGTGGGCGGTGCGGGCTCTTCGGTCACCAGAACGATGGACGCCGGGGAATACACGTCAATGGCGTAGCTGCCGTCATTGTTTTTCCGGACTTTATCGGTTCCCATAATGGATTCGCCGTCTGCAAGGCAGTCGATCAGTGCGGTATCGGTCTTTACGGTAATGGGGTTTGCCTGCCGCTCAGACATACCGTGGGGCACATACAGCGCTTCATAGCCGTTTTTAGAAAAACCACCATTTACACGCACTTGGAAGGTTCTGCCATTCTGATCGCTCACAGAGGTAAAGCTGACGCTGCCTTCCGGCACAGTGGGCTTGCTTACAAAATAGCCGCCGGTGATAGAAAGATCGGTCGGGTCGTCGATGCTGCTTACATTCACAGCTTTGGTAAACAGGCCGCCGCTGATGGAAAGCGGGGAGTTACATTCTTTGGTGACAACCTCGCCGTCAAACTGGCCGTCTTCGATGATGATGGGGGTGTGATTATTCGCGAGGGTCATACCCTTTTCAAAGGTTCCGCCCTCGATCTTGGCCTCCGTGCCGGAGGAGGCGTATACCTCGACAGCTTTCTCAAAGGTGCCGCCGGAGATGGTTCGGTAGTTGCGCACATCCCCTTGGAAGTTACCATTGGAGATGATGCTGGAGTTGTACACCGTTCCTTGGAAGGTGCCGCCGGAGATGACGCCGGGGATGGACACATTATTGTTGTTGTAGCTGTAGTCGTTGTTCACCTCTCCTAGGAAGGTGCCGTCGGAGATGGTGCCCCAGTTGACAACATCCCCTTGGAAGGTGCCACCGGAGATGACGCCGGGGATGGACCCCTGATCGTCGTAGGCGCGGTAGTTGTACACCATCCTTTGGAAGGTGCCGCCGGAGATGGTGCCGTAATTATCGGTTCCACTGCCGACGATGCCGCTGTTAAATTCGGCATCTTTAATAATACGGAGAGTTGCCTGCAATGCGCTTTCAGCCTCGGCCTCCGAGGAGGGCTGCAGGGCAAAAACGCCATTGTACAGCCAACAAGCGGAGTCAGCGACGTAGAGCCAATGGGTACCGTCGCCGCTGTCTGCGGGATAGCCTTCGGCGTTCAGCTGGATGGAAAAGCTATCGGCGGTGCCGTTTTCCGCGTCCAGATCACGGCTGCTGCGGGTGGCGGCTTCCTCCTCGGTGCTGCGGGAGGCATCGGCCTCCTGTACAAGGGGTGCAGCCTTTTTGGCCGTGGTCTGGGCGGGTGCATCGAACACCGGGGCAGCTGCCAGTGCAGACACCGGCAGCAGGGACAGCAGCATACTGCCGGTCAGCAGGATGCTTACAATGCGTTTGGCTTTCATAGGGGTTCGCTCCTTTCGTGTGGTTTTTATACGGGGTCTCGTTACCATAAATATACCATAAACTAGGCAAAAACAAAAGAAATTCTGCGCGAATGGGGGTTAAAACTGCGCGAATGGCTGAAAAGGGGGGAACGAACCCTCTCAGGCGCTCCCGCGCCAGCTCCCCCAAGGGGGGAGCCAAGCCGTTACGTTCGTTGCTAAAGTGTTAGGTACAACGAGGAAGCTTTCGGGCGTGCTCTTGGCTCTCCCTTTGGGAGAGCTGTCACCGCAGGTGACTGAGAGGGCGCACGCCGTCAGCCTTTGCACGCCCTCTCAGGCGCTCCCGCGCCAGCTCCCCCAAGGGGGGAGCCAAGCCGTAAAGTTCAGCACTAAAGTATTAGGTATAACGAGGAAGCTTCCGGCAGTGCTCTTGCCTCTCCCTTTGGGAGAGGTGGCATCGCGTAGCGATGACGGAGAGGGCGCACACCCCCTTTATGACAGAATTATGAATCTTTATAAACATTTTTGCAAAGGGCTTGACAGCAGGGCAAAAACGGTTATAATGGTCTTAGCACTCAGGAACAAGGAGTGCTAAACAAACAAAAGCGATACAAAAAGGAGGCAGGCGCTATGACGATGGATGCACGCAAGCAACGGGTCTTGCAGGCGATCGTGGCGCTGTATGGCCTTGAGGGCGAGCCGGTGGGCAGCAGCGTGCTGGCAAACTACTTTGATATGGCAGTGTCCAGCGCAACGCTGCGCAACGAGATGGCGGCGCTGACAAAGCTGGGTCTGCTGGAGCAGCCCCACACCAGCGCGGGGCGTGTGCCCAGCGCCAAGGGCTACCGGTATTATCTGGATAATCTGCTGACCGATGATCAGCCGCTGGACCGCGTTACCCGCGCCCGGGTGGATGCGGTGTTCGCCAGCCTTGACCACGAGCCGGAAAAGCTGGCACAGGGCGCTGCCAAGGCGCTGGCCGCCATCAGCGGCTGCACCGCCGCCGTCAGCACCCCCTGTGCCGAGGATCTGTGCATCGCCCATTACGAGGTGGTGCAGGTGGGCCGCAGCGCAGCCGCTGTGCTGGCTGTGACCACTGCCGGTTACGTCCGCACCCGGGTGGCGCGGGTACGCACCGGGCTTTCCCGGGAAAATGCAGCCGCCCTTGCGGCGCTGCTCAACCGCAACCTTACCTTTGTGGCGCCGGTGGATCTTTCCACCCGGATGCTCAGCGAGCTGTGCGGCCAGATCGCACCGGAACTTGTGCCGGTGGTCAGCGCCGCAGCCGCAATTTTGCAGGACAGCGTAAAGCCCCATGTATTTCTGGGCGGCGAGCAGTACCTGCTGGACTGGCCGCAGCTGGACGGCCGGGTGGGTGATATCCTTACCCTGCTGAACGACGAGGAACAGGCCGCAAGCCTGATCGCACCCCCGGAAAACCGCAGCGAAAGCGTGCTGCTGGGCGAGGATCTGGAACCGCAGATCCCCGGGCTGTGCATCGTGAGCGACCGGTATCTGGTAGGCGGCGGGCTGTGGGGCTCCATTGCCCTGATCGGCCCCACCCGGATGCCCTTCCAGAAGCTGA
>OGNS01000331.1_pt1 | contig 33257 bp, 28 predicted proteins | sample 1573571 | NCBI WGS metagenome assembly OGNS01 (sample SAMEA2581890, study PRJEB24529) | metagenome | biome: Human gut stool | place: China | collected 2011 | reverse complement strand
GGGGTAGTCACGGGTGTAGCCGTAACCACCGAACAGCTGCAGGCAGCGGCGGGTCACATCGCTTGCAGTGCGGGCTGCGATCAGCTTAGCCTGTGCAGCCTCGACGCTGTAACGAACCTTTGCGCCATCCATAGCCTGCTGCTTCTTCAGAGCGGCAGCATAAACCAGATACTTCGCAGCCTCAACACGAGCCTTCATCTCAGCCAGCTCGAACTGAGTGTTCTGGAAAGCAGCAATAGCACGGCCGAACTGCTTGCGCTCCTTGACGTAAGCAATGGTCTCCTCCAGAGCGCCCTCGGCAATGCCCAGAGCCTGAGAAGCGATGCCGATACGGCCGCCGTCTAGCGTAGCCATTGCCAGCTGGAAGCCCTTGCCGCGCACGCCCAGCATACGATCCTTCGGGATACGGCAATCCTCAAAGATCAGCTCGCAGGTAGAAGAACCGCGGATGCCCATCTTGTCCTCTGCCTTACCAACAGAGAAGCCCGGGTCGGTGCGCTCCACGATGAAGGCGGAGCAGAGCTTGGTGGGACGGCCGCGCTTATCCAGCACGTTATCGGTAACGGCGATGACGATGAAGACATCAGCAAAGCCTGCGTTGGTGATGAAGATCTTGGAGCCGTTCAGCACCCAGTAATCGCCATCTTCCTTGGCAATGGTCTGCTGACCCTGCGCATCGGTACCAGCGCCCGGCTCGGTCAGGCCGAAAGCACCCAGCCACTCGCCGCTGCACAACTTCGGCAGGTACTTAGCCTTCTGCTCGGGGGTGCCGTTCTCGTAAATGGGAGCAGCGCACAGGCTGGTGTGAGCAGAGACGATGACACCGGTGGTGCCGCAGACCTTGCTCAGCTCCTCCACGGCCATGACGTAGGACAGCACATCGCCGCCTGCACCGCCGACCTCAGTCGGGAAATAGATGCCCATCATGCCCAGCTTGCCCATCTTTTCGACGGTCTCCTTGGGGAAGTATTCCTCTGCGTCAACCTTCTTTGCCAGAGGCTTGACTTCGTTCTCAGCAAACTCGCGGTACATTTTCTGCACCATCTGCTGCTGCTTGGACAGAGTAAAATCCATCGCTATATCCTCCTAACAGGTCTTTTTTCATTTACCGGAATAGCCCGGTGCAAACAAATTCCTCCCGACCGCTTTCCCCGCAGCCGGGAGAAATGTTTATCAGAATTTACAGCTGGTCAACAGGGGTCTTGGTGCGGTCTGCGTTGTAAACGTAGAAGCCCTTACCAGTCTTGCAGCCCAGATTGCCGCCACGCACCATCTTGCGGATCAGCGGGCAGGCACGGTACTTGCTGTCGCCGGTCTCGTTGTACAGCACGTCCATAATGGCCAAGCAGATGTCCAGACCGATGAAGTCGCCCAGCTCCAAGGGACCCATGGGGTGGTTAGCGCCCAGCTTCATAGCGGTGTCGATACCAGCGATATCGGAAACGCCCTCCATCTTAATGAAGGCGGCCTCGTTGATCATGGGGATCAAAATGCGGTTGACCACAAAGCCGGCAGCCTCGTTGACCTGAACGGGGCTCTTGCCGATGGCAACGGAGATCTCCTTGATCTTCTCAACGGTCTCGGCGGGAGTGTTGCAGCCGGCGATGACCTCGATCAGCTTCATGCGGTCTGCGGGGTTGAAGAAGTGCATACCGATCAGGGGACGGGACAGACCCTTGCCGATCTCGGTAATGGACAGAGAAGAAGTGTTGGAAGCGAAGACGCACTCGGGCTTGCAGATCTTATCCAGCTCGCCGAAGGTGGTCTGCTTGACCTTCATATCCTCGAAAGCAGCCTCAACGACCAGATCGCAGTCTGCGCACAGATTTTCCTTCAGGCCCGGGGTGATGGCGGCGACGATTGCGTCAGCCTTCTCCTGAGTCATCTTTCCCTTAGCGACCAGCTTCTCGTAGCCCTTCTTGATCTTTGCCAGACCATTCTCGGCCCACTCCTGCTTGATGTCGCACAGAGCAACAGTGTTGCCCTCAACCTGTGCAAATGCCTTTGCGATGCCCTGACCCATAGTGCCAGCGCCGATAACACCGATCTTCATAGGAAATCTCTCCTTTAATATCAAAAATTATGTAATGGATTAGTTGTTGGTGAACACTGCCTTGGGCTTCGGTTTCTCACGGGACAGGAAGCAGGCCATGCCCTCCTGCTGGTCGTGGGTCTCGAAGCAATCGCCGAACAGCTTCTCCTCGACCTCAACAGCCTTCTCGATGGGCAGGCTGATGCCGTCGTTCATTGCCTTCTTGCAGTTGCGCACAGCAATGGGAGCGTTCTTTGCGATCTTGCCGGCCAGCTTCAGGACATTCTCCATCAGCTCAGCCTGCGGATACACGGCGTTGACCAGACCGATGCGGTAAGCCTCGTCAGCCTTAATGTTCAGAGCAGAGTAGACCAGCTGCTTTGCCATGCCCATGCCAACCAGACGAGCCAGACGCTGGGTGCCGCCGAAGCCCGGGGTGATGCCCAGACCGACTTCCGGCTGACCGAACACGGCGTTGTCAGAGCAGATGCGGAAATCGCAGCTCATAGCCAGCTCGTTGCCACCGCCCAGTGCAAAGCCGTTGACGGCTGCGATGACGGGGATGGGGAAATGCTCGATCATCAGGAACACATCATTGCCCAGCTTGCCGAAGGCCTCGCCTTCTGCCTTAGTCATGGTGCTCATAGAACCGATATCAGCACCAGCAACAAAGCTCTTGTCGCCTTCGCCGGTCAGAACGATGCAGCGGACAGTCTCCTGATCGACTGCCTCAAAAGCAGCCTTCAGGTCAGCCAGAACCTCGGGGTTCAGGGCGTTCAGTGCCTTGGGACGGTCGATAGTAATGATCTCAACAGCGCCCTGCACCTCGGTTTTTACAAATGCCATTGTGAAAACCTCCATTTCATACAGTTCAGTTTTTTCAAAACAGCCCCCGGAACGCGGGAGAGCTCTCCGGTTCCCTCCGGCGCTCCGGGTCTGTGGTTCAGTCAGGATTCAGAGAAAGAGTGCTTAGTCCATCTCAACGATGGTAGCGCAGCCCATGCCGCCGCCGATGCACAGAGTAGCCAGACCCTTGTGAGCACCACGGTGCTTCATAGCGTACAGCAGGGTGACCAGGATACGAGCGCCGGAAGCGCCGACCGGGTGACCCAAAGCGATTGCGCCGCCGTTGACGTTCAGCTTGTCCTTATCGAAGCCCAGAGCCTCGCCGACAGCGATGGACTGTGCTGCGAATGCCTCGTTGGCCTCGACCAGATCCATATCAGCAACGGTCATGCCGGTCTTGGCCATGACCTTCTTGGTAGCAGCGATGGGGCCCAGACCCATGACCTCGGGCTCAACGCCTGCCAGAGCACCGGCGACCCAGGTTGCCAGAGGCTTCACGCCCAGCTCCTTAGCCTTCTCCTCGCTCATGACGACCAGAGCAGCAGCGCCGTCGTTGATGGCGGAAGAGTTACCAGCGGTGACGATGCCGTCTTTGGTGAAGGCGGGCTTCAGCTTTGCCAGAACCTCGGGAGCGCTCAGACGGGGGCCCTCATCGGTATCGAACACGGTGTCGCCCTTCTTGCCCTTGATGACAACAGGAACGATCTCGTCCTTGAAGGCGCCGTCCTTGATGGCCTTGTCAGCCTTGACCTGGCTGTTGTAGGAGAACTCATCCAGCATCTCGCGGGTGATGGGGCTGTAGCCGTACTTCTTCTGGTAGGTCTCGTTGGTGCAAACGTTCTCAGCGGTCATGCCCATGTGCTTGTTGAAGCCGCAGGCATCCCACAGAGCATCGTTGACCATGGTATCCACGATCTCGCTCTTGCCCATGGGAGCGCCCATGCGGTAGCCATAGCGAGCCTTCTGCAGTGCGAAGGGAGCCATATCCATGTTCTCCATGCCGCCTGCAACAACGATATCAGCATCGCCTGCCTCGATCATCTGAGCAGCCATGTTCACGCAGTTCAGACCAGAGCCGCAGACCACGTTGACGGTGACGGCGGGGGTCTCGATGGGCAGGCCAGCCTTCAGGGCAGCCTGACGAGCGACGTTCTGGCCCAGACCAGCCTGAATGACGCAGCCCATGTAAACATGATCGACCTGCTCGGGCTTGACGTTTGCACGGTTCAGAGCCTCCTTGATGACGATGGAGCCCAGCTCAGTAGCGGGAACGTTGGCCAGAGTGCCACCGAACTTGCCGATAGCGGTGCGGCATGCAGATGCGATAACGATCTTTTTCATGTGAATAGCCTCCTGAATTGTGTATGTGTGTTACTTATCGGTTACCCATTTATCAAAACGCCCTGCGGCATTTTTGCGGTATCAGATCTCTTCCCTCTCCCGGAGCTGTGCGTATTTTTCGTTAACGGCCTTTTCCACATTGGGTGTGACGAACTTGCTGATGTCACTGCCGTAGTACGCTGCTTCCTTTACGATGGTGGAGGAAAGATAGCTCCATTTGATGCTGGTGGCAAGGAACATGGTCTCGATGCCGGGCATCAGTGCGTGGTTGGTTTGCGCAAGCTGGATCTCGTTTTCAAAGTCCGTTACTGCCCGCAGTCCCCGCACCATTACGGATGCGTGACGCTTTTTTGCGAACTCCACGGTCAGGCCGTCGAAGCCTTCCACGGTCACGTTGGGGATGTTCTTGCAGCATTCCTGTAGCATAGCCACCCGCTCTTCCACTGTGAACAGCGGATGCTTGGCGCTGTTGATCAGCACCGCCACGATGAGGTGGTCGTTGATCTTTGCTGCACGCTTGATGATATCAAGGTGTCCCTTGGTGACCGGATCGAACGACCCGGGATAAACTGCTGTTGCCATCGGTCAGTGTCCTCCTTGTGCGCTGTAATTACTAAGCGCGATGTGGTTCTGCCATGATAGCACTTTCCAGCCCTGGGTGCAACCTGAAACTGCTGCGGTGCGTTTTATCGTTAAATTTTAAACGAATCATCCCGCACTGCTCCGCAGTTGCTTCCCACGCTATTAGTAAAGCACATCGTCAAAATTTTATCAAGACTTTTTCTCAACTTTTTTGTTTTTTGCGTACCAAACAATCCCCACATAAAGCTAAGAAAACTGTTCATTATGCTATACTGACTGTTTTTTAGCCAAAACTATTGATTCTACACTTTGTTAATGTTATAACTAAGTTGAGCTGTTCTGCGCAGAGCGGAGTACACACTGCTGTCTTGTTTATAAGGTTACCATACAGATGTGGCAAAACGGTGTGCATTCCGCAAAACAGGCTTAAAACAGCTGCATAATTTGTCCGCACAGAATTGTTTACAATTCTTTTATGTATTTTAAGAGAGGATGGTTTATAATGGATTGCAAGGAACTGTACGCACAGAAGCTTATGACTGCTGCGCAGGCTGCCGCTCTGGTCAAAAGCGGCGACTGGGTGGACTACGGCTGGGCTGTGAACACCCCTGTGGCCGTGGACGCCGAGCTGGCAAAACGCCTGCCGGAACTGGAAGGGGTCAACTTCCGGGGCGGCATTCTGATGTGGGTGCCGGAGATCTTCCAGATCGACGACCCTGCTGCCCACATGACCTGGAACAGCTGGCACATGGGCGGCATTGAGCGCAAGGCCATTGCGCAGGGCTTCTCCTTCTACTCCCCCATCCGCTACTCTGAGCTGCCCCGCTACTACCGCGAGAGCAGCGACCCCGTGGATGTGGCAGTATTTCAGGTGACCCCCATGGACGAGCATGGCTACTTCAACTTCGGTCCCAGCGCTTCGCATCTGGGTGCTGTGTGCGAAAAGGCCAAGAAGATCATCGTAGAGGTCAACACCAATATGCCACGCTGCCTTGGCGGCATGGAGAACTGCGTACACGTTTCTCAGGTAAGCGGCATTGTGGAGGGCGCAAATCCCCCCATCGGCCAGATGGCAGCTGCCGGTGCCGCTACCGAGGTGGACCTGAAGGTAGCCAACCTCATCGTGCCGCAGATCCCTAACGGTGCCTGCCTGCAGCTGGGCATCGGCGGTATGCCCAACGCCATCGGCGGGCTGATCGCGCAGAGCGATCTGAAGGATCTGGGCGTGCACACCGAAATGTATGTGGATGCCTTTGTGGATATTGCCAAGGCCGGCAAGATCAACGGCAGCCGCAAGCAGCTGGACAAGGGCCGTCAGGTCTACGCCTTTGGTGCCGGCACCCAGAAGATGTACGATTACCTGAACGATAACCCGGAGTGTATGTCTGCCCCGGTGGACTACACCAACGACATCCGTAGCATTTCCGCACTGGACAACTTTATTTCCATCAACAATGCCGTGGATATCGACCTGTTTGGTCAGGTGAATGCCGAGAGCGCCGGTGTGAAGCACATTTCCGGCGCAGGCGGTCAGCTGGACTTCGTGCTGGGCGCATACCTTTCCAAGGGTGGCAAGAGCTTTATCTGCCTGTCCTCCACCTTCTTTAATAAAAAGACCGGCCAGCTGGAAAGCCGTATCCGTCCCACGCTGGAGAACGGCAGCATCGTTACCGACACCCGCGCCAACGTGCACTACCTGTGCACCGAGTATGGCTGCGTGAACCTGAAGGGCCTGACCTCCTGGGAAAAGGCCGAGGCTCTGATCAGCGTGGCACACCCGGACTTCCGCGAGGAGCTGATCCGCGAGGCTGAAAAGCTGCACATCTGGCGCAGAAGCAACAAAATTTAATAAGCGCTGTGGGTATTCCCGCTGCCCGCAGCAGGAATGGAGTTTGTCATGATGGACAAAAAGCCGCACATCAAACCGTATCTCTATGGGATGCTCGCAGGGTTTGGTGCCATTGCACTGAGCATCATCTTCTTTTTCCTTATTTACCGCTTTGACGGCTTTGGCTCGGCCATCTCTACCCTGACCGGCATCCTGATGCCCTTTATCTACGGTGCCGTCATTGCCTACCTGCTCAAGCCGGTGTGCAACAGCATCGAAAGCTTTCTGCGCCGGTTCATCCCGGAAAAGATGAACGGTCTGATCAACGCGCTGTCCGTGGCGCTTACCATCCTGTTCGGGCTTTTGCTGGTGTATGCACTTGTCATGATGATCGTGCCGCAGCTGATTACCAGCGTGACTACCCTGTACTACACCGCGCAGGCCAACATTACAAAGTTCATGAACTGGGCAAACCATCTGGAGTTTATTGAAAAGAACGAACAGATCACGGAGCTGCTCAATTCGGCTTACGCTGCCCTGAATACCAATCTAGACACATGGAACACATGGCTCAAGAACACCCTGCTGCCCTCCATGCAGAACATTGTAAGCGGCGCAGCCATTGGTGTGCTGAACGTGGTGACGGTGGCCAAGAACCTGATCATCGGCATCATCGTGGCGGTGTATATGCTGGCCAGCCGCAAGCGGTTCGTGCAGCAGGGCAAGTTGGTGCTGCACAGCATCGTCCGCCCCCGCTGGGCGCAGCTGATTACTGAGGAAGTGAAGTACGCAGACCGGATGTTCGGCGGCTTTATCAACGGCAAGATCATGGACTCTGCCATCATCGGCGTGCTGTGCTATATCGGCTGTCTGATCTTCAAGTTCCCCAGTGCGCTGCTGGTGTCGGTGATCATCGGTGTGACCAACGTGATCCCCTTCTTCGGCCCCTTCATCGGTGCCATCCCCGCCACGCTGCTCATCCTCATCCAGAACCCCATCAAGGCGCTGTGGTTCGTGCTGTTCGTACTGGTTTTGCAGCAGCTGGACGGCAACATCATCGGACCCAAGATTCTTGGCAACACCACCGGCCTTTCCAGCTTCTGGGTACTGTTCGCCATCCTGCTGTTTGGCGGCCTGTGGGGCTTTGTGGGCATGATCGTGGGCGTGCCGCTGTTCGCCGTTATCTACGACGTCATCAAAAAGCTGGTCATTCACGGCTTGCAGCGCCATCAGGAGCTGACCCTGCTGAACAGTTATCACGACCAGTTCGGCGACCCCGCAGACGATGCAGCCGCACAGCCCGCTGCATCGCAACCTGCTGAGAACCAGTAAACCTTCCCTACCCCGCATCAGAACACTTCCGATGCGGGGTATTTTTTAATCATATTACAAATTATAAATCGGGATTTCAGGAGGTGTTTTTATGCCACAAATGAATAAGGGAGGAAAATTTATTTTCGGGAAATCACTCATTCGGACGGATGGAACATTGCGGATTCCACCGCAGGCAATGGAAGAATATCACATTGCAGATGAAGGAAAAGTATATCTTTTTACCGGAAGTAAGATTACCGGTGGCTTCTGCGTCACCCGGAAAGGCCTTTTGCATCCGTCAAAACTTGGTCACATTTTGGACGATACTCCACCGTTGCTTGACTACTCAGCAGGTTCTGGCGAATTTATCAAATACAAGGGGCGTTCCTACTGCTGGGTAGAGATTTCACAGGAGGGGCAAATTCTTCTTACGAAGAAAATGATGGATTTTTTGAAGGTGAGACCCGGCATGGAGCTGCTCTCTATCCGCAGTAGCGACATCGCGTTTACGATGGGAGCTAAAGGACCGCTATTGGAAAAAGCAGAAAACTATGATGGCGAAATTCCGCTTTTTTAAATGTAACAATTTCCAGTTTATACAGCAAGACCCCCGCCTTATGTTCCGGGCAGGAACACAGGGCGGGGGTCTTGTTATTGTTTTGAATCAGGTTTCAGCTCAGTCCAGCGGCTGAGAGGGCTTCCAGTCCTTATAGTTTTCGTACCGGCTCTCGCGGATCTTGTGGTGAGACCAGATCTCATCAGCGGTGGGCTGCCAGTCGGCAGCGTAAGCCTTGCACTTCTCGCACAGGTGCTCGACACTTTCCGGGGACTGCAGATCGGTGCTGTGGGCACCGGTCTCGTGCACCATCTTTTCCAGCAGCTCGGGGTTTTCCAGCATCGGGCAGGGACGCAGATGGTTCTTGTTGAAGGGCTGGCCGTTGTGGTAAGCCATGAACAGCGGGCTGTGCAGAATTTCCAGAATAGACTGGTCGTGGATATTGGCGTTGGAGTAGTGGATGAACACGCAGGGCTCGGCGTCACCGGCAGAGTTGATGTGGAAGTAGTTGCGGCCGCCGGCGATGCAGCCGCCCACGAACTCGCCGTCGTTCTGGAAGTCCATGGGGTAGAACGGAATATCGCACTTAGAAGAGCGCAGATAGCGGATGCGGTCGATCATGTATTTGCGCTGCTCCGGGGTGGGCATCAGTTCCGGGGCGGCCTCGTTGCCCACCGGCATATAGTGGAAGTAGAAGCCGAAGTGTGCCCCCTTCTCGCACAGGAAGCGCATGAACGCATCGTTGGTAACGGCCTCGATGTTCTGGCGGGTGTAGCAGATGGAGGTACCGAAGAGGATGCCGTACTTCTTGAGCAGATCCATGGCGTGCATCACAGCGGCATAGTGGCCTTCGCCGCGGCGGGCATCGTTGGTCTCCGGGGTACCCTCGATGGACAGCATAAAGGCGATATTGCCCAGACGCTGCACTTCTTCACAGAAGGGCTCGTCGATGAGGGTGGAGTTGGTGTAGATGGCAAATTCCACGTCGTTATGCTTTTCGGCCAGCTTGAGCACGTCCTTTTTGCGCACCAGCGGCTCGCCGCCGGTCAGCATATACAGGTACACGCCCAGCTCCTTGCCCTGCGTAACGATCTTGTCCATATCCTCAAAGCTGAGGTTGTTCTTGTTGCCGTACTCGCCTGCCCAGCAGCCCACGCAGTGCATATTGCAGGCAGAGGTGGGGTCGAACAAAATCAGCCAGGGGATGTTGCACTGGTATTTGACGCGGTTCTCGCGGATGGTCTTGGTGCCGCGGAAGAAGGCTTCGTAGCCCAGATTCAGCGCGGTGGTACGCGCCACATGGGGGTCGGTCTGGTCCAGCACGCAGTTGATGAGTTTCGTCCACTTGCTGTTGGGGTCGGTCAGCACCTTTTTGGCGTTCTCGTAGGTCTCATCGCTGAAGCCGCTGCCGTAGAACTGCTTTGCAGCATCCACCAGCTGACACATTGTTTTTTCACGGTCGTGCTCGGCGTGGGAAAGCGCCACGTCCACTATTTTACCAAGCGCAGCACGCTGCATCTTGTGAGTCAGATTCTCAAGAGATGTATTCATAGCTTTTTCCTCCCGAAATGATTCCTTTGGAAATCCTTATTTTGCTTGACCACATCTTACTACTTTGCGTGTTTTTGTGCCATAAACAGAAAATACGCCGTGATGGAAAACCCATCACGGCGCGCTCTTTGATAAAATTTTATTGAAGCCACTCGGATAAAAAGCGCTTCATTCCTCTATTTTCAGGCTGCCGGTGCTCAGGCGGCACAGTGCACGGCGGAAATCCCCGTGGATCATGGTGCTCACGCGCTCCACCATCTTCTTGGGGTCGCCTTTCATATCCCGGCGAGTCCATTCCAGCGTCATGCCCACCAGTGCATACTTGTAAAAATCGACAACGAACTGCTTATCTGCATCCTGTACGGTGATATCATGGCATTCGCGGTCTGCAAAGTCCTTCAGGATGGGGTCCAGCAGCCTATAAAGGTACTGCTCCACCTGTTCCCTGCCCACCGAGCGGTAAACGTTGAGCACAAGGGTCTTATTATCCTGCAGCTGGTGCAGAACGTCCAGATAGGCTTCGCTCCATGTACCAAAGCCCCGGCGGCCTTCCATCGCCTTGGCGGCATCCTCCGCTAAGATCCAGTCCACCAGATCGTAAATATCCTTGAAATGGTAATAAAAGGTCATGCGGTTTACCCCGCAGTCCTCGGTGATATCGTTGATCGTGATCTTGTTCAGGGGCTTTTCCAGCAGCAGCTTCTTCAAAGATGCCTCCAGTGCCCGTTTCGTCGTTTGTGACACAAAAACCCATCCTTTCCCGGCAGACACCTCTGCCGCTTACAGTAGATCTGTGGATGATATCCCATGATTTATTTTACCGCAAAACATGACCTTATTTCAAGTAAAGATTCTTATCTTTTTATGAAGTTTGTGTGTGCGCTGCCCGCCCCGGTGGGGCTGTTTTTACATTATATCCGCCAAAAATAAGACAAAAGTCTTGATTTTCTCCCAGCGGTTGCTTAGAATGAATAAGAAGCAGAATTTTATGCAGTGCATACCTGCCGAGGGAGGGTTATTACTATGATGAAAACCATTGGGTTTTTAGGCTGTGGAAACATGGGCGGCGCTATTGCACGTGCTGTGTGCAAGGCTACCGAGCCTGAGAATGTATTTCTGGCTAACCGCACGGCGGCCAAGGCCGAAGCGCTGGCCGCAGAGCTGGGCTGTCAGACGGCTACCAACGCCGAGGTTGCCGGGGACTGCGACCTGATCTTTCTGGCGGTAAAGCCCCAGATGATGGAGGCCATGCTGGAGCCCCTGCGGTTCATCCTTGCCGAGCGCACCAAGCGGTTCGTGCTGTGCACCATGGCTGCCGGTCTGCCGATGGCACGCATTCAGGAGATGGCGGGCGGCGACTACCCTGTCATCCGCATCATGCCCAACACCCCGGCATCGGTGGGCGAAGGCATGATCCAGTATTGCTCTGCCAACGTGACCGCCGAGGAAGAGGCTGCATTCTGCCAGCTGATGGCTCCCGCCGGGCGTCTGGACGCCGTAGCCGAGGGCATGATCGATGCTGCAAGCTGCGTCTCCGGCTGCGGCCCGGCATGGGTGTACCAGTTTATTGAAGCGCTGGCCGATGGCGGCGTGGCCTGCGGTCTGCCCCGGGCAAAGGCACAGGAATACGCCGCACAGATGGTGCTGGGCAGCGCAAAGCTGGTGCTGGAAAGCGGCAAGCACCCCGGTGCGCTGAAGGATGCTGTGTGCAGCCCCGGCGGCAGCACCATTCAGGGCGTGCGGGTACTGGAAGAACATGGACTGCGCGGTGCGGTGATGGATGCCGTGCTGGCTGCTTACGACAAAACAAAGGAAATGGGAAAGGGTTAATGGAATCATGCGCATCGTTGTGAAAGTGGGCACCTCCACATTGGCATACCCCACCGGGCGGTTGAACATCCGCCATGCAGAGGAACTGGTCAAGGTATTGAGCGATTTAAAGAACGAGGGACACGAGGTCATTCTGGTATCCTCCGGCGCTATCGGCATGGGCGTGGGCAAGCTTTCGCTGCCTGCACGCCCAAAGGATACCACCACCAAGCAGGCCTGCGCTGCCGTGGGACAGTGCGAGCTGATGTACACCTACGACCGGCTGTTCAGTGCCTACGATCACACGGTAGCGCAGATTCTGCTTACCGGCGTGGACGTGGAGCACACCGAGCGCCGGGTGAACATCCAGAACACGCTGACCCGCCTGCTGGAGCTGGGTGCACTGCCCATCATCAATGAAAACGACAGCGTTGCCACCGATGAGATCACCTCCATTGGCGACAATGACACGCTGGCCGCTATTGTGGCCTGCTGCTGCAAGGCCGACTTGCTGGTGCTGCTGAGCGACATTGACGGCCTGTACACTGCCAACCCCCACACCCACCCGGATGCGGCACTCATCCCGCTGGTGGAGGAGATCACCCCGGAGGTGATGGCGCTGGCAGACGGTGCAGGCTCTGCACTGGGCACCGGCGGCATGGCAACCAAGCTGCGGGCTGCCCGCATGGTGACCGGCAGCGGTGCGGATATGGTCATTGCCAACGGCGCACACCCGGAACTGCTGTATGATATCGCTGCGGGCAAGCCCATCGGCACCCGCTTTGCCGGGCACAAGCAGCCCGCGCTGTCCACACAGGAGGTTTGAGCTATGACCACACAGGAAATTCTGGAAGCCGCCCGCGGGGCAAAGGCTGCGCTGGCACTGGCTGATAGCGCCAGCCGCGCACAGACACTGCGCAGTATGGCTGCGCAGCTGTGCAGCCCGGATAGTATGACGGCCATCCTTGCCGCCAACGCCGACGATATGGCCGCCGCAAAGGGACATATCAGCGAGGTGATGCTGGACCGTCTTGCCCTGACCGAGGAACGCATCCGCGCCATGGCAAAGGGCATTGAAGAGGTCGCTGCCCTGCCCGACCCGGTGGGCCGGGTGCTGAAGCGGGTGGAGCGCCCCAACGGACTGGTAATTGAAAAGACCGCCGTGCCCATGGGTGTGATTGCCATCATCTACGAGAGCCGTCCCAACGTGACCAGCGATGCCGCCGCCCTTGCCATCAAGAGCGGCAACGCCTGCATCCTGCGCTGCGGCAAGGAGGCTTGGCGCAGCGCCAACGCCATTGTGCAGGCACTGCGGCAGGGGCTGCGGGAGAACGGTCTGCCGGAAAACGCGGTCTGCCTGATCGAGGACACCACCCACGCCTCTGCCAACGCCCTGATGACTGCCGTGGGCTATGTGGATCTGCTGATTCCCCGGGGCGGTGCAGGGCTGATCCGCGCCTGCGTGGAAAACGCCAAGGTGCCCTGCATCCAGACCGGTACCGGCATCTGCCACATTTTTGTGGACGACACCGCCGATCAGGCCAAGGCGCTGGATATTATTGAGAACGCCAAGGCCAGCCGCCCCAGCGTGTGCAACGCCGAGGAGGTGTGTCTGGTGCACTCTGCCATTGCACAGGAGTTTCTGCCCAAGCTCGCGCAACGTCTTGGCCCCGACCGCGTGGCTGCGGGCAAGCTGCCGGTAGAGCTGCGGCTGGACACGCGCGCTGCCGCCATCATTTCCGGCATGCCTGCCGGCCCTGCGGACTTTGACACCGAGTTTCTGGACTACATCCTTGCCGTCAAGGTGGTGGACAGTGTAGATGAGGCCATTGCCCACATTGCGCAGCACTCCACCGGCCACAGCGAGGCCATCCTGACCCGGACGCAGGCAGACGCCGACCGGTTCACCGCTGCAGTAGACAGCGCCGCTGTGTATGTGAACTGCTCCACCCGCTTTACCGACGGCGGCGAGTTTGGTCTGGGCTGCGAGATGGGCATCTCTACCCAGAAGCTGCACGCCCGGGGGCCCATGGGGCTGGAGGAGCTTTGCAGCTACAAGTACATCATTCACGGTGATGGGCAGATCCGGTGATCTCCCCTGCCCCAGCTTCTTCATAATTTTTTTACAATTCTGTCCGGCCTGCGGGCGCGGCAGAGCAAGTTTTTCACAGTTGAAAAAAATTTCCTGTACAGGCCGATGCAAGCTGCTTCGGCCTGTATTTTTGTTTTATCGGGATGGACTGTATTTCGATTCAAGTGAAAAAGTGAAAAATATTTCACTTTTCCCAGAAAACGGATTTTCTTGGATGGTGGTATGTATCCAAGAATTCGCCGTTTCTCACAATGTAAAAGTAGTACTTTTATGTTTTTATAGGTTAAAAAAGCAAAATTTTCTCTTGACAGAGCGTTTTCTGTGCGGTAAAACTATAGTGTAAGGTTTGATATCGATTTCACTCTCGTTTCACAGAACTTCAAAAATTCGTACATCACAACTGGTACTATGTAAAAATAAGTAAAGGAGAGAGCATCCTATGACGATCGCAATTCTTGCCCACGATTCCCGCAAAGAACTGGCTCTGCAGTTCTGTACCGCTTACAGTGCCATCCTTTCCCGCAATAATGTTATCGCCACCGGTACCACCGGCCGGATGCTTGCGCAGACTACTGGTCTGCCGGTGCATTGCTACCTCTCCGGCAAGCTGGGCGGTGTACAGCAGATCACCTCCCGCGTTGCCTGCGATGAGGTGGATCTGGTGCTGTTCTTCCGCGACCCGCTGAAGGCTGATGCCGCCAGCCTGACCGAGCAGAATCTGCTGCGCCTGTGCGATATGCACAGCGTACCCATTGCCACCAACATTGCTACCGCAGAGGTGCTGCTGCGTGGTCTGGATCAGGGAGATCTGGACTACCGCGAAGGGATGCACCCGGCTATGATCGAGCCGATCCCCGCCATGCAGGCCCGTGCCGTGTAAGCGTTTATTTGTGTGTTACTTTGTGTATAGAGGGAAAAAAGGAGCTATCGCAGCGTGTTGTGCGATAGCTCCTTTTGTTATAATGATATCCTGCCCGCAGGGCAAACATTACTCCTTAAAATAAGCTTTCTGGACAGCCAGCAGCACACCGGCGCGGCTGGCGGCAAAGTTCAAGCCGCCCTGCAAATAACAGGTATAAGGGGCGCGCAGAGGACCGTCGCAGGAAAGCTCGATGGTGCTGCCCTGCGTAAAGCTGCCGCTGGCCATGACCACCTCGTCGGTGTAGCCCGGCTCCGGGCTGGGTTCCGGGGCGGCGTAGCTGTCCACGGGGCTGGCAGCCTGAATGCCCTGACAGAAGCCGATGAGCGCCTCTGCCGTACCGGCATCAAAGCAGGTGACGATATCGTTGTGAGCCTCGCAGTAGCGTGGGATGGGCTTTTTGCCCAGCAGCTCCAGCATACACTGGGCATAGATGGCGGTCTTGATGGCCTCGCACACCACGCCGGGAGCGTAGTAGAAGCCCAGATACATATCCCGGGGGGTCTCCAGCGTGCAGCCCAGCTCCTTGCCAAGGCCGGGGGCGTTCAGGCGGTAAGCGCACAGTTCCACCAGATCCTTGCGACCCACGATGTAGCCGCCGGTGGGAGCAATGCCGCCGCCGGGGTTCTTGATCAGGCTGCCCACTGCGATATCCGCGCCCACCTGACAGGGCTCCTGCGTCTGGGTGAACTCGCCGTAGCAGTTGTCCACAAAAATGATGATCTCCGGGTTTGCGGCGCGGGCGGTATCGGCAATTTTGCGGATGGTAGCCAGATCAAAGGCGTTGCGCTGTAAATAGCCACGGCTGCGCTGGATGTGGCATACCTTTGCACCAGGGGCTTTTTTGGCGATCAGGTCGTAGTCCGGGGTGAAGTCTGCTTTAAGGGGGGCTTCGTCATAGTTTACGCCGTAGTCCATCAGGGTACCGGTGCCCTTGCCCTTGCCGTCCAGACCAATGACGCCCTCCAGCGTATCGTAGGGGCGGCCGGTGGCGGCCAGCAGGGTGTCCCCTGCCCGTAGCAGACCGAACAGCGCCACCGCCAGCGTGTGGGTGCCGCTCTGGAACTGGCTGCGCACCAGTGCATCCTCTGCGCCCATGACCTGCGCAAAGATCTGCTCCAGCTTGGCACGGCCGGTATCCCACAGGCCGTAGCCGGTGGTGCCCAGCATATCGGTGGAGGACATCTGGGTATCGGCAAAGGCCTTGAGCATTTTCAGCTGGTTGAAATCCCGGATCTCCTCCATCTGGCGGAAGTAGGGTTGGCACAGCTCCATGGCCTTTTCGTCCAGCGCCAGCACCTCGGGCTTATAATCAAAAAAGTGGTTCAGAATCGACATTATAACGTGATAGTTCCTTCCTGTTATTATTGGGTTCTTTGTGCAAGAAGCTTTAGCATTTCTCGGGCACATAGCGGGCGTACTCTGCCTGTTTTGCAAAGCCAAGGCGGGTATAAAACCGCACCCGCTCCGGTGCACAGAGGAACACCGGGCGCAGACCCTCGGCGGCAAGACTGTTTGCCATTTCCACAATGAGCCGCCCGCCGATGCCCTTGCCCCGCAGCGGCTCTGCGGTCTGCCCGCAGGCCATGTAGGCTTGCCCATTGCACAGGGCATAAGCACCCACGGTGCAGACGACTGTACTTCCCTGCTCCAATGTCCATGCTGCTGCCCTGCCCCGGCTGCGCTTTGTGCACAGTTCTGAGTAAAAGTCTGCCTGCCGGGTGAGGTCTGCGGGATAAAGTGCTTCTGCCACCCGGGCGGCAGGCGCTTTCCTGCAGAGGGTCAGCTGCGTCCACAAAGCTTCGTCCACGGCGGGCAGGGGCAGCGGCCCAGCCTGCGGCAGACCGAACACGGTCAGCGTTTCGGCTTTCCGCCAGCCATCCGGCGGCGGGCAGACAGTCTCGTCCAGAATGGCACTCTCGCACCCGCAGAAGGACAAAAAGCCTGCCAGTTCTGCGGGGTTTGCGTGCCCGGCCAGCCATGCCGTGCTGCCGGAAAGTTCCAGCGCCAGCGTAGGGCCCGCGTAGAACCGCCACGGCTGACTTTTGCGAAAGAGCGTACAATCCAGCGGCAGCAGAGCGTCCAGCACCGGCAGACCCCGGCAGGCATTCGCGAACCGGGTACGGCGCTTTGCATCCTTTACCTGTGCAATCACTTGAGCGCGTTGACGATCTTTTTGAACTCGCGGCCGCGCACCTCAAAGTTGGGGTACAGGTCAAAAGAAGCACTTGCCGGAGACAGGATGATGATGTCGCCCGGCTTTGCGGCGGCACGTGCCAGCTCTACGGCGTGCTGCATATTGTCTGCGTGCTGAATGGGCAGAGCGGCCTCGTCAAAGCCGGGGCACTCCCGCACAGCCTGCTCGATGCGGGGGCCAGTAGCGCCCATCAGCACCAGATTTTTGACGTGGGCGATGATCTCCGGTGCCAGCGGCTCGTAGGGGATGTGCTTATCGTAGCCGCCCGCGATGAGGATGACCTTCCGGTCAAAGCTGCGCAGACCGGCAATGGTGCGGGTGGGACTGGTGCCGATGGAATCATTATAGTACAGCACGCCGTCCAGAGTACGCACCGGCTCGATGCGGTGCTCTACGCCGGTAAAGGTGCTGCCCACCTGACGGATAGCTTCTACGGGCACCTCGCCCCACACGGCAGCGGCAGCAGCCAGCAGGTTTTCGATGTTGTGCAGACCGCGCAGCTTGACATCCTTCTGGGCAAGGAAGGGGGTCACGACACCATCCTCGGCCATGCAGAGCATGCCGTCCTCCTTGCGCAGGAAGGCACCGTTGTCGGTATCGTGCAGGCGGGTGAACCACACCTGCTTGCCCTTGCAGTCTGCCTGCATGGAGCGGCTGATCTCGTTCTCATAGCCCAGCACGGCGCGGCAGGGCTGCTTCTGGTACAGCAGGATATTGCGCTTTGCATCAATGTATTCCTGCATATCCTTGTGGTGATCCAGATGGTTCGGGGTCACGTTGGTGACCACCGCAATGTTGGGGCTGGCGTGCATGCTGATCAGCTGGAAGCTGGACAGCTCTACCACAGCCACATCCTCCGGGGACACCTCCGGCAGCATGGGCAGCAGGGCTGCGCCGATATTGCCGCCCAAGTGCACCTTGCGGCCTGCGGCCTCGTAGAACTTGGAAATAAGGGTTGTGGTGGTGGTCTTGCCGTCCGAACCGGTCACTGCTACGATCTCGCAGGGGCAGAAATCAAAGAACAGTTCCACCTCACTGGTGACCATGGTACCGGCGGCCATGGCATCCTGCAGTGGCTTTTCAAAGTAACCCACAAAACCCGGGGTGCGCATGATGATGTCCTGCCCCTTGAAGCCGTCCAGATAGTTTTCGCCAAGGCTCAGGTCGATGCCCAACTCCCGGATGGTGGCGGCGTAATCGCCAAAGTCCTCCACGCTCTTTTTCTGGTCGCACAAAGTCACATGAGCGCCCAACTCCACAAACTCCTTGATGAGGGTCTTGTGGCTGACGCCTGCGCCGATAAAGGCGACCTTTTTGCCCTGAATAAGCTGGGCAAGCTTCTGCTGATCTTTCTGCATAAAAACAGTTCCTCCTCTAATAGGATCATGGTATAACACCGCACCGCACGGGCAGCGCGGGGATCACTTTGCTGTACCATTATAGTCCATTTGCGCGCAATTGGCAACGGAAAACCGCACAGTCTGCTTCAAAAAGTCCGGTAAATTCACAAAAAGGCAATTGTTTTTTCTGCTGCTTTCTGCTACACTTGTCGTTGCAGAGCGTTTTTTGCCGTTTCTGCGCGAAGATAAACGGAATGAGGTTATTCTTTTTGAAACGATGGTTGCGTTTTACCGCAGCGGTGCTGGCTGCTGCGTTTCTTTTTGCCCTGACCGGCTGCGGCAGCTCCACAAACTCTGCCAGCTTTACTTGGTTTGTGGACAGCATCCCTGCAAATCTGGACCCGCAGGTAGCCTCCGGTGCGTCGGATGTCATCGCCTGCGAGAATCTGTACGGCACGCTGGTGCGCAAGGACCCGGACGGCGAACTTGTGCCGGAGCTCTGTGAGAAGTGGACGGTCTCCTCAGACGGGCTGACCTACACCTTTACCCTGAAGGACGGTCTGACCTACGCTGCCGCCAAGGGCGCCGTCACAGAGTACGACATTACCGCCGAGGATTTTGTATTTGCATTCCGGCGCATTTTCCGCGCCGATACCGCCTCGCCCTATGCGGTGGAGTTCTCCGCCATTCAGAACAGCGCCGCCGTGCTAGCGGGACTTGCAGACGAAAGCAGTCTGGGCGTTTCGGCCAATGGGCCGCTGACGTTGGTGTTCCGGCTGAGCGAGCGGGACGATAACTTTTTAGCAAAGCTGGCATTGCCCGGTGCAGCCCCCTGTGACGAGGCCTTTTTTGAGAGCACCCGGGGCACCTACGGACTGACCGCCAAGACCACACTTGCCAGCGGTAGCTTTTACCTGTATAACTGGACGGCAAACGGCCTGTTTTTGCGCCGCACCGTGGAAAGCCCGCTGGTCGGCAGTCTGCGTCTGGTGCAGGACACCAGCGGCAGCGGCAAGAGCGCAGCCCAGCTCATTGCTGATGACAAATGCTCGGCAGCGCTGGACGAGAGTGGTGAAGCCACCAACTTACAGACGGTAAGCTATTCCGACACCACATGGGCGCTGCTGTTCAACGCGGCGGAGGGGTCGGTGTTCCAGAACCAGCAGCTGCGGCAGGCGCTGGCCGGTATTGCCCGGGAAAACGCCGATGTGCCCTCCAGCGGCCTGTACACCGCTGCAAAGGGGCTTGTGCCGGAGGGTCTGACCGTGGATGGGCTGGACTACCGCGAAACTGCCGGGGATCCCCTGCCTACCATCCCGGAGCCGAAAGCCCTGTATCTGGCTGCGCGACAGGGCATGGCTACCTCGGATTTTTCCGGTGTGACCCTGCTGCTGCCCAAGAACGCCGGGCTGGGCGAACTGGCCGACCAGATCAACAGCGCATGGCAGAAGGAGTGTTCCCTGTTCTTCTCAGTGGAAGAGGTAGAGCAGGACGAGTTTGACGCCCGCATTGCCGCCGGGAAATACACCATTGCCCTTGCGCCCATCCGTGCCGAGGGCGGCAGCGCATATCAGATGCTGCAGCAATTCACCGCTGAGGGCGGCAGCCTGACCGGCTATGCCGATACTGTTTATGCCGACCGGCTGGCACTGAGCGCACAGCAGACCGGCAAGGACCGTTGCGCTCTGTTGGCGCAGTGCGAGCGGCAGCTGCTGGAAAGTTGCACCGTGGTGCCCCTGATGGCGCAGCAGAAACGTCTGCTGCTGGCAAACGGCGTGCGGGACTTGGTATTCGACCCGTTCTTCCCGGTGCTGGACCTGACTTGGGCCAAAATGAGCTGACCGCAAATTTCGTGCGGAAAAGCCTTGACATTCCTGCCCTGCTTTGTTACAATAATGGAGCACTTGCAGGGTTAGCTCATCCGGTAGAGCGACTGCTTCCCAAGCAGTAGGCGGCGGGTTCGAGTCCCGTATCCTGCTCCAGAATATAGCGGTGAAACGTTCAGAACTTGTTCGTTTCACCGCTTTTTTGTTTGTGTCCATTTCAAAAAATGACGTAAAATTTTGTGTTTTCCTCTCATATCATAATCTAGCAGATAATGGAGCAAACAAAGGAACAAAAAAACACTCCCGGGCTTTTTATGGAAAGTTCGGGAGTGTTTGCGTTTACTTGATTTTATGCCGTGTTACTTTGCAACGAGCTCTGCGGCAAGGGCGTCCATCTGTGCCTCGGCAGCAGCGTTGGCGGCAGAGCGGATGGTGACCACATTCTCGCAGAGGGTGATGTTCTTCATGCTCTCCAGCTCGGCACGCATAAGCTTTGCAGCCATGGGTGCCCAAGTGCCGTTTTCCATCAGGCCGACGGTGCGGTTCTGGAAGCTCTTGGTCTTGAGGTGAGTCAGCAGATTCTCCATCGGCGGGAAGAGGAAGCCGTCGTAGGTGGCGCAGGCCAGCACGGTCTTACCGCAGCGGAAGGCTTCGGTAACGGCATAGGAAACATCCGTGCGGGTCAGATCCATCTCCACCACCTTTGCGCCCTGTGCACGCAGCTTTTCAGCCATGGTGTGGGCAGCGGCACGGGTGTGGCCGTGGATGGAGGCACTGGCTACCAGAATCTTTTCCGGCTCCTCGGCCTTGTAGCTGGACCAGAGATCGTAGTAGTTCAGGTACTTGCTCAGATCACCGGTAAGCACCGGGCCGTGCAGCGGGCAGATCGTCTTGATGTCCAGTGCCGCAGCCTTTTTGAGCAATGCCTGCACCTGCGGGCCGTACTTGCCCACAATGTTCAGGTAGTAGCGGCGGGCTTCGCTGGCCCAGTCGGCGTTTTCGTCAAACTTTGCCACTGCACCAAAGCGGCCAAAGCCATCGGCGGAGAACAGCACCTTCTCGCTGCTCTCGTAGCTGACCATGACCTCCGGCCAGTGCACCATGGGGGCAAACACAAAGGTGAGGGTGTGGGCACCAAGGCTCAGGCTCTCGCCGTCCTTCACTACCACGCGGCGCTCCGGGGCAATGGCATCTGCGCCAAAGAACTGCTCCATATACTGGAAGGTCTTGGCGTTGCCTACCACCTGCATCTCCGGGTAGAGGGCTGCCAGCTTTGCCACGTTGGCACCGTGATCCGGCTCCATGTGGGAGACCACCAGATAGGCGGGCTTGCGGCCGCCCAGTGCCTCGGCAAGGTTTTCCAGCCAAGGCTCGGTGGCGCGGGCGTCCACCGTGTCCAGAATGGTGGTCTTTTCGTCCAGAATGACATAGGAATTATAGCTGACCCCGGTGGGCACCGGATACTGGCTCTCGAACAGGTCGATGGTAGTATCGTCCACGCCCACACCAAGGATGGCTTCGCTGATTTTTTTCATGCTCATACCGTTCAGACTCCTTTTGGGTTTATCTTGTGCCGTAAATTGGCAAATATTTCTGAGAACAATTCCTATTGTAGCACATCGTCAGAAATTTCGCAAGGGATAATGCGGGGAGCTTCTGCGCATCAAAGCTCTTCCCCGCTCTCCGGCAGACGTGCTGTTACCGGTCTGCCCGGCTCGGTGTCCAGTTCCAGCAGGGTGGCAGCGGTGTTCTCGTCCAGCGTCTGCACCGCACGCAGCTTGCGGCTGATGGCGCGGCTGCGCACCCCGATGAGGTTGTCCAGTTCTTCGTCCGTCTGGCGCAGGCGCTGCTGCATCTTGGAAAGCCCCTGCCCGAACTTGTCGAACTCGGTTTTGACCGCACCCAGCAGCTGCCACACCTCACCGGAGCGCTTCTGGATGGCAAGGGTCTTGAAGCCCATTTGCAGACTGTTGAGCAGCGCCGCCATAGTGCTGGGGCCGGCCACGTTCACCTGATAATCCCGCTGCAAAACTTCCAGCAGTCCGGCGTTCACCACCTCGGCGTACAGTCCCTCAAAGGGCAGAAACAGGATGCCGAAAGCCGTGGTATAGGGCGGTTCCACATATTTTCCCCGGATATCCTTTGCCTCGCTGCGCAGCACCAGTTCCAGCGCGTGGCGGGCGTTTTCCACTGCCTGTGCATCGCCGGAGGCCTGCGCATCCTGCAGGTGGGCATAGGTATCGCCGGGAAATTTGGAGTCGATGGGCAGCCAGACACTGTTGCCGTCCACACCGGGCATACGGATGGCGTACTCCACCCGCTGGGTGCTACCGGGGATGGTGGCCACGTTGGTGTCGTACTGCTCCGGCGCAAGGATCTCTTCTAAAATCGCGCCCAGCTGTATCTCGCCCAGAATGCCGCGGGTCTTGACTCCGGAGAGCACCTGCTTCAGCCCGCCCACATCGGCGGCAAGGCTCTGCATCTCACCCAAGCCCTTGTACACCTGCTCCAGCTGGTCGTTGACCGCCTTAAAGCTTTCAGTCACCCGCTTTTGCAGCGCGTCCTGCAATTGCTCGTCCACGGTGTGGCGGATCTCGTCCAGCTTCTGGGCGTTCTGTGCCTGCATGGCGGCAAGGCCGTCTGCCAGCGCTTTGCGCATCTCTTCCAGCTTGCGGGCGTTGGAGGCTTCCAGCCCCTGCAAGCGCTGCTCCATGGTCTGCTGCTGGGTGTTCTGTCCTGCCGTCAGGGTGCTGCTCATGCCCTGCACTGCGGTTTGCAGGGTATCGCTGATATGCGCCATCGCGGCCAGATTCTGCTGTGCCTGCTGCGCCTGCTTTTCTTCCAGCACCCGCGCCTGCGCTTCCAGCTGCTGGTGCAGCCACTCTTTCAGAGCTTCGTCATCCTGCCGGGCGGCGGGCTTGCCGGTGCGGTGCAGCAAAAGCGCCTGCAGCAGGCAGATGGCCACCAGCAGAAGCGTGTACAGTCCTGCCAAAAATTCCATAGACATTCTCCTTTTAACTCAAAAATCCGGGTCTTGCGGTAATGGCAGACCCGGATGTGCTTATACTTCCTGATGCTTTACGATCTCCTGCGTGGTCTCCACCTGCTGGCCGTACAGACCCACGTCGTCTACCTCCATCTCGCCTACCTGATTATCACAGGGGTCGGCGCGGAAGGAGCACATGGGCGGGTCGAAGGGGGCGCAGATGTCGCTGTTGGCCACCATGCGGTCGGTGTCCAGATTGCCGAAGTAGTGCAGGCGCATCTTCTCGTTGCCCGCACGCGCCATGGAGGCACCGGCAGAGCAATCGGCGTACATCCAGCCCTTGGGGGCAATATAGAACATTGCCCAGTCGTGGCAGCCGGCTGTCTCCGGCCGTGCCACCATGCCGCTCTGCCACTTTGCCGGGATGCCTGCAATGCGGCAAAGAGTGATGAAGGTAGCGGCCATCACGCCGCAATCGCCCCGGCGGCTGCGGGCGCAATTATCGGTGATATTCTCGTGCACAAAATACATGGGCTGGAAGTGGTAGTGCACATTCAGGGTGACAAAATCATAAATGCGCTTTGCCTTCTGCACCGGGTCGGTGATACCCTCGGTCAGCTGCGCAGCCAGTGCCTTCATATAGGGGGTAAAGGCGATGTGGGGCAGCTGCTCGGCGGTGTCAAAATCCGGCTGCACCGGGTCGGCCTGCATTTCCAGCGGGGCAGCGTAGTGCGCAGTGCTGCGGTAGCTGTACTGTGCCCCAAAGCGGCAGTTCTCGGCAAGGTCTGCCTCCCAGTACGCGGTGCGCTGGGGTGCGGTTTCCGGCGCAATATAAGTGGGCTGGGCGGTAAAGCTGTCCAGCGTGATATTGCTCTGTGCCGGGCAGGCAGCAGGCAGCGGCAGCCACACCTTGACGTGCACGGTGTTTCTGCCCTTGGCCTTTGCGGCGGCAAGGGCGCGGGCAAAGGTTTCGTCGGTCATGCCGATGCTGGTGCGCAGGGTGATGTCTGCGCTGGCTGCGCCGGTGCGCACCATCTGGTCGTGCTGGGGCTCAAAACGATCCCAGCTGCGCTCCGGGACGGGCGGGTCCAGCTGACGGGCGGCAAGGTCGGGATGGGTAGCCACCAGCGTTTCGGCGGCGCGGTAGATATAGCGCTTCTGCCCCTCCACAAAACGCCAATCCATCTGCCCGGCAGCGTCCAGTGCGGCGAACTCCTCGGCGGTAAAGTTCCGCAGGGCGGCTTGCAGCTGGTTCAGCAGCTGCTCGGCGGTGAGAGTGTAGTCCCGCGGCAGACGGCGCAAAATTTCCCGGTGCGCCAGCAGACCCTGCCGCCATGCGTCCACGCCATGGGGGGTGGGGTTTACCGGCAGCGCACCCTGCGGGTGCAGGGGCTGGTTCTGGCTGGCAGTCCAGTCTTCGGCCAGACAGGCATCGATGCGCGCAATGGCAGCATCGTAGTAGCCCGCTTCCTTCAGACGGCGGATATCATCCGGCAGCTCCATATTCAGGTATGCAAAACAAGTATTCTGATCCATCATGTTCTACTCCTTTTTTATTTATGGTCAGGCAGCGGTCTGCTGCTCCCAAAAAGCCACGGCATCTGTCAGCCAGCCCTCGGCATCGGTGGTATAGCCCACCCCGATACTATGCGGCGCAGACTCAAACACCTTCATAATATAAGGTACCTTGTGGGCTTCCAGCGCCGCTTGCAGCGCCGGGCCCTGCACCTGATTGATCATCCAAGGCAGCACCTTGTCGTCCTTCCCGTACCAGAAAAATACCGGCGGATAATCGTCCGTGACAAGATCTGCCACACTGGAGCAGTAATAGTGCCACCCATAGTTGCCGGTATCCATAAGCGCCTGATACGCGATCTTTACCTCTGAAAAGTTCACTACCGGATAAGCCAACAGCAGTGCACCGGGTTTTGCAGCACCGTAATAGCCGTAGCCGCGCTCCTTATTTGCGAACACGCCCACAAGCTGGCCGCCAGAGGAGTAGCCCACCAGCGCATAGCCCTGTGTATGGATGGAAAGCTCCTCGTCAAGGCTTGTCACCAGCTGCACCGCCCTTGCCAGATCCTCCAGCGGGGCGTTATTGCCCAGATCCAAAAAGGTGCGGTAGCGCAACACGAACACGGCATAGCCCCGGTTATGCAGCTCGTAGGCCGTGGAGCCGCCCTCACCCATCTCCGAGGTTGCAGTCAAGGCGTTGCCGGGCACTACGATAGCGGTTTTGGCGTTGGGGGTCTCGGCCGGATAATAAAACAGCTGCACACAGCCCAGACTGGAATTGTGTTCGATCTCCTCAGGAGTGTAGACCTGATAGGTGACCTTGACGCTCTTATTATAGTTATCAATGATAAGGTTCAGCGCAGCAATGCCGGATTCCCGGTCGGTGTCGCCAAAATAATCGTGCAAGGTCTTGTTTTTCCAGCGTTCCACCATCAGCGGCGTCATCTCACGGCAATATGTATAATAGCCGCTTCCCTGGATCGCCGGGTTTGCGCGCAGCTGAGCCATTGTAGTTTCTGCCGTGACATGAGGTGCACTCTCTGCGCCAAAGGCAGGCAGCGCCGCGCAAAGCATAAGCCAAACCATACACAGCAGTACCCGGACATTTTTTCTCATACATCCTCCATGGGAGACGGCGCACCCCCCGCGCCGCATTCTTGTTCCCTTATTGTATCACAAACAAGTAGGATGTCAAAGCAATTTCTGTGCAGTCCGCTTCTTGTACCGCGCGGCAAATTCTGCTATACTGAAATTTATCCGGGAGTGGAAAGAGAATGCGGGCAATTTTCGGCCCGCCGAGGATGAAAGTATGGATAAGATCATCATCCGGCCTATGACGCCGGAGGACTGGGGCGCGGTCTCCAGAATTTATGTTGAGGGCATTGCCACGGAATACGCCACCTTCCAGACCGAATGCCCGCCCTATACCGCGTGGGACGCTTCCCACACAAAGGAGTGCCGTCTGGTCATCCTTTCCGGCGGGGTGCTGGCAGGGTGGTGTGCTTTGCACCGGGTAGACCCCCGGTGGTGTTACCGGGGCGTGGCCGAGGTAAGCATCTATGTAGGCGAGCAGTTCCGTGGGCACGGACTGGGCTTTCAGCTGTTGAGCGCACTGTGCGCCGCCGCTGAAAAGGCCGGGTACTGGACGCTGCAATCCACTGTTTTACAGGACAACACCGCCAGCCGCGCCCTGCACGCCAAGTGCGGCTTCCGGCTGGTGGGGCGCCGGGAGCGCATTGCGCGGGACTGCCGTGGCCACTGGCTGGACACCTATCTGATGGAGCGCCGCGCCGCCGCAGACGAACCGGAGGGGTTCAAAAAGCTGTAACCAGCCCCACCGGACGCAGAATTATTTTTATTTGCAGAGCGGAAAAATCCGCAGATTTTCCCGCTCTGCTTTTTTCACGACGTATAAGGCAGAAGGAGCCGCTGCAACCAAAAAGTGCAGCGGCTCCTGTTATTTGTGATGATTCAGTTTTACCACTCGTCGTATTCGCCGTTGGCGTTTTTGGCGGCAGCCACGCGGCTGTGCTTGAACATACTTTCCACCACAGCGCAGTACTTATCGGCAAGGCAGACGATGATAGCCTCGCGGCAGCTGGGCACATGACGGAAGGTCAGCGGCCACATGTGGCTGGAAATGATGCTCTGTTCCTTTTTGGTGATATGGAACACCTTTTCTGCGTTGACGCAGGCGCAGCCCGGGTGGGAGAAGCCGTGCATCTCGAACAGGCGGCGGATACCATGGAAAGTACCTTTTTTATGCCAGTCGTACAGATAAAAATCGTGCAGGAAAGCACCGACAGCCAGCGAGGTCTCGTCTGCACCCAAATGCAGCCGATGGTTCAGCCAACAGCTGACCAGCACCACATTCTTGCAGTGCTGATAGGTGGTAACGTCCCCGTGCTGGATGAATTCCCGCATCTGCTGCACCTTGGGGTTTTGATCGTATTTTTCCAAAATGGCATAAAGCCGTTCGCGTTCCGTAACAGAAAGCTGCATGAGCAAAATTTCCTTTCAACTCAATACGTTAACGTTTGTTTCAGGAGCGGAGCTGCACCGGGTTAGAATTGCCAAAGTTTTCAGCCTCGGAAGGGTTTGCCCGCTTGAGGGTCAGATCTACCAGATACTGCTTGCCGTCGCCCAGTTCTTCCAGCTGGGCAAGCTTTGCATTGGCAGAAGCCTCGTCCGGGTACCACTGGATCAGGAAGAAGTTTTCTGCTTCCACCCCGTAGTACAGCCAGAAGCCGTCTGCCCGCAGCAGATCATCCAGATGATCCACCTCTTCGCCGTCCGGCAGGCCAAGACCTTCCTCTGCGTAGAGGTTTTCCGGCTCTACCTGCAGCATCTCAATGACCTGAATAGAGCTTTGCAGGTACTCGTCCTGCGAGGTGCTCTTATCGGAGCGCTCCCAGCCGGTGAGAAATGCCTGCATAAGCAGATCGCGCACCTTGATGCGCGGCAGTGTGGGATCCATAACCATTTTTGTTTCCTTCTTTCGTGGTTTTATCCCCGTTGGACAGTATACGGCATACGCCTGTGCAAGTCAACGGTTTATTTGTGAATTTTTTGTAGGTACGGCCAAAATTCACAAACGCTTTTTCTGTTTCAGTCGGTTATCTCAGGCATGGAAAGAAAAGGTATCGTCCAGCCACTCCACCGCAAGTTTAACCCAGCGGTTGCGGTGGGCGCTGTCGGCGTCCACCTCCGGGGTGGAGATACTGGTGCCGTGGCAGCCTTTTTCAAACAAGTGTGCTTCGCACGGCACACCCACCTTGTGCAGAGCGTTCAGTAACAGCAGGGTGTTTTCCACCGGGACGGTCTCGTCCTCCATGGTATGCCAGACGAACACCGGCGGTGTGGCCGGGGTGATCTTATCCTCCAGCGTAAAGCGCTGGTGGGCGGCAACGTCCTGCGTGCCGGTCAGCTGCACAAAGCTGTCCCTGTGGGCGTATTCTCCGGCGGTGACCACCGGGTATGCCAGCAGCAGGGCGTTGGGGCGTGGCTGGTCTTCCATGCCGGGGATGTCCCACACTGCACCGGAAAGCGCCAGATGCCCGCCCGCCGAAAAGCCGCACAAAGCGATCTTATCCGGCAAAATATTCCACTGTTCTGCGTGCTGCCGCACAAGACCGATGGCCTGTGCCAGCTGCCGCATGGGCAGCGCATCCCGGGCGCTCTCCCCTACTGCGTAGTGCAGTACCGCCGTGTGGTAGCCAGCTGCCGCAAATTGCAGCGCTACGGGGTCGCCCTCCCGGGGGCTGACGTGGGTATAGCCGCCGCCGGGCACCACCAGCACCAGCGGGCGCTGCCGGAAATGCGGCATGGCCTCCACGCTCTCCCGCAGGTAGAGCGTCAGCGTACCGCCGCCGGTCAATTCCAGTTGTTCAAGCTGCATTTACGCATCCTCCTTATAAAATCCGTGCCGTCCCTCCGGGTGCGCCGCAATAAATTCTGCGCACAGGTCGGCGCAAAGGCGGCACAACTCCGGGCAGGGGCGCTTTTTATAATAGTCTGCGGTGCGGTCCTCTGCCGCCGTGCCACCGGCAGGGGCAGCACCCGCCTTTGCCAGCAGCTCCCGGCAGATGATGCTGCCGCCGCCGTTGCGGCTGCGGTACTGCTCTGCCGCCTGCTGCACCAGTGCGTACATCCGGGATTTATCCTTGGGGTCGGCGGGGTCGGCATAGACCATGCTCAGCACGGTCACCACACCGCAGAACGCCCCGCACACCTCCCGCATCCGGCCAATACCTGCGCCAAAGCCTGCGGAAAGGCGCAGCGCTGTTTCTTCGGTCAGGCCAAGCTGGGGTGCAAACGCCGCCACCACGCTCTGACTGCAATTATAGCCCTTTAAGAACCATGCGTAGGCGGCATCGCCCTGTTTTGACATTTTCTCACATCCTTCCGGCATACTCGCTCCATTATAGCACAGTCTGCGCAAAAGTGGGAAAGCTTTTCAGGAAAAATTTCGTCCTTCATATAAGAAACGATCCGGGCGCGCCGTTTCGTGCACGGGAGAATAAATTTTAACTTTTTTAACTTTTTATGAAAAGCCTTGATTTTCCCTGCAAGTCGTTGTATATTAGCACTCAGAAGTTATGAGTGCTAATCAATCCGGCGTTTTGCCGGACACGGCGCACTAAATATGTGATAAAAGAGGTTTTGTATTATGGCCAAGAAAGAATTTCAGGCAGAGAGCAAAAAACTGATGGACATGATGATCAACTCCATCTATACCAATAAAGAGATCTTCCTGCGGGAGCTGATCTCCAATGCTTCGGACGCCATTGATAAGCTGTACTATAAGAGCCTGACCGACACCTCCGTGGGCATGAACAAGGGCGATTTCCGCATCCTCATCACCCGCGATAAGGAAAACCGCATCCTGACCGTAGAGGATAACGGCATCGGTATGACCAAGGAAGAGCTGGAGCAGAATCTGGGTACCATCGCACACTCCGGTTCTCTGGATTTCAAGAAGGACAACAAGGATGAGAACATTGATATCATCGGTCAGTTCGGTGTGGGCTTCTACTCCGCCTTTATGGTGGCCGATAAGCTGACCGTTATCTCCAAGGCCTACGGCTCGGACGAGGCATGGCAGTGGGAGTCCTCCGGTGTGGACGGCTACGAGATGACCCCCGCCCAGAAAGATACCGTGGGCACCCAGATCATTCTGCACATCAAGCCGGATACCGACACTGAGAAATACGACAACTTCCTGGACGAATACGGCATCGTGGCTATCGTGAAGAAGTACAGCGACTATGTGCGCTACCCCATCCAGATGGAACGTGAAAAGAGCCGTCAGAAGCCGGAACCGGACCCCAAGCCCGAGGACTACAAGCCCGAGTGGGAGACCTACACCGAGTTGGAGACCCTGAACAGCATGATCCCCATCTGGAAGAAGCAGAAGAGCGAAGTGACCGACGAGGAGTACAACAGCTTCTATAAGGATAAGTTCGGCGATTACGCCGACCCCGCCCGGGTCATCGTGAGCCGCACCGAGGGTACCGCCAACTACAATGCCCTGCTGTTCGTGCCCAGCCACCGTCCCTACGACTTCTACACCAAGGACTACGAGAAGGGTCTGGCACTGTACGCTTCCGGTGTGCTCATTATGGAAAAGTGCGCCGACCTGCTGCCGGACTATTTCAGCTTTGTAAAGGGCATTGTGGACAGTCAGGACCTGAGCCTGAACATCAGCCGTGAGATGCTGCAGAAGGACAGCCAGCTGAAGCTGATCCATAACGCACTGGAAAAGAAGATCAAGAACGAGCTGCACGCCATGCTGAACAACGACCGTGCAAAGTACGAGGAGTTCTGGAAGGAGTTCGGCCGTCAGATCAAGTTTGGTGCTTACTCTGACTACGGTATGCACGCCGAGCTGCTGCGCGACCTGCTGCTGTTCTGGTCTGCCAAGGAGCAGAAGATGGTCACCCTGCAGGAGTACATCGACAAGATGCCCGCCGAGCAGAAGTACATCTACTTTGCCGCAGGCGACTCCACCGACCGTCTGGCAAAGCTGCCCTCCGCAGAGCTTGTGCTGGACAAGGGCTTTGATGTGCTGCTGCTGACCGAGGACGTGGACGAGTTCTGCCTGCAGATCCTGCACAGCTACCCCCGCAAGGATGCCGAGGGCAAGGACGGCACCGTGGAGTTCAAGAACGTGAACAGCGGCGATCTGGGTCTGGAGTCCGAGGAGGAGAAGAAGGCCGCCGAGGATGCCACTGCCGAGAACAAGGCACTGTTCGATGCCATGAAGGACGCTTTGAACGGCAAGGTGAAGGAGGTCAAGGTCTCCACCCGCCTGAAGGATCACCCCGTCTGCCTGAGCGCTGACGGCCCGCTGTCCATTGAGATGGAGAAGGTGCTGTCCAAGCAGCCCGGCAGCGAGGGCGTGAAGAGCGACAAGGTGCTGGAGCTGAACGTGAACCACCCCGTGTTTGCCGCCCTGAAGGCCGCACAGGAGGCTGGCGACACCGAGAAGCTGAACAAGTACAGCGCCCTGCTGTACGCACAGGCACAGCTGATCGAGGGTCTGCCCGTGGACGACCCCGCCGCTTATGCCGAGGCCGTTTGCAGCCTGATGAAGTAAGTTTTTATGGAGAGGCCGTTGTGCATTTGCGCAGCGGCCTCTTTTTGTGTCAACGATTTTAAATGGCCTCCGCGTGCGCTTTGGCCATCTTCAGCGGAAGAGATATTTTTAATTTTTCGCTTGTCGCGGTCTGCGGACCGCTCCAAGCGCATTTTCACGGGATAGAAATACCCCCTTAACAAAAAGGCCGCGCTCCGCTATAATAGAGTGGAACGCGGTCTTTTATTTTTATCTTTCTGTGAAAGGAAATTTATTTCATGGAGCCGAGAAAACATTATTTTGCAAAGATCCCCACCATTGCCATCTTTATCGTGATGGCAATGTCCGGGCCGTTGGGGGTGCTGTTGTTCATCCTGAAGGGCATCGACAAAAAGATGCTGAAGGAAGAGCAGGAAGCCGCCCGTGCCCGGGGCGACTACCGCCCCGACCCGGAACCTGCCTCAACGCAGAAAGCAAACGCATCCTATGGGCAGGACATCCCAACGGCAGAGCAGAAAAGCGCCAAACAGTGGCACAAGAATATTGCCACCCTCTGCACCATCATGGGTGCCGTTTTCCTGTTTGCCGGGGTGACGGACGCGGTGGATGTCATCAGTGTGTGGAAGTTTTGGCCCGACCCCGGGGAGCTGTTTTCCAATATTGCCATGGCCATTGGCGGCGGCGGTGCGCTGCTGACCGGTCTGCGGATGAAGAGCACCCGCAAGCTGGAACGGCTGCTGGATAAAGTAGTGGGCGAGCGGGATAACATCCCCCTGCCGGAACTGTTTGCCGCTGCCGGGGTGGATGCTGCCCGGGGACGCACTGCGGTGAAAAGCGCCATTGAGCACGGATACTTTGGCGCGGATGCTTACATCGACAACCGCACCGATACGCTGGTGGTGCGCGGCGCAGCCCCGCAGCCGAAAAAGCCCGCGCCCGCTCCGGTACCTAAAGCTCATCCTGCCGCAGAGGACGAGTATGCCGCCCTGCTGCGCCAACTGCGGGAGGTGAACGATGCCATCCCCGACCCGGTGATGAGCCAGAAGATCTCCCGGCTGGAAGAGGTCAGCGGGCGCATCTTTGCGCTGGCGCAGAAGGACCCGGAGAAAAAGGCACAGCTGCAAAAATTTATGAATTACTATCTGCCCACCGCGCTCAAGCTGCTGAACACCTACGCCAGCCTTTCCCGGCAGGCGGTGGAGGGCACGAACATTACCGAGGCCAAGCACAGCATCGAGCGCAGCATGGACCTGCTGGTGACCGCCTTTGAAAACCAGCTGGACAAGCTGTTCCAAGCCGATGCGCTGGACGTGAACGCCGACATTGCCGCACTGGAAGGAATGCTGAACCTTGACGGCCTGACCGGCAGCGAATTTACCCGCTGAACCACATCCCCGCACCCGATGGCTGCATCGGTGCGGGGATGTTTTTTGTGCAAAGTGCAATTTTCCATCCCGTCTTTTTTGGGCGCTGCGCTCAAAATTCCGGGATTTGTGTGCATTTATGCCAAGCATTTTGATTTGACCGAAAAATTTTTATTTTATTTGTTCGGCAGCAGCTAATCGGGCTGCACGGGTGTTTTTTGCAACTTTTCATCGAGATGCAACAATAACACATGGTTTTTTGCGTTGTGTTTGACTATTATAGAAGCAGCTACGGCAGCTGCGAACGGCTGCATCGACTTTTCCGATCATAATAGTAGGAGGAAATTTCCATGATGAAGTCCATTTCCACCTGGAAGCAGGAGCTGACCGAGGGCGCACACGCTGCGCGTCTGGCTGCGCTGTACTGCTGCACCCCCAACGAGACCCCTGCACAGGCAGCCCGCTATGCGGCTGTTCTGGACGGGTTAGAGACCACCTTCGGCGCACATACCGAAGCCGGTCTGTATAGTGCCCCCGGCCGCACCGAGATCGGCGGCAACCACACCGACCACCAGCATGGCC